>Ga0209947_1000136_pt1 | contig 40792 bp, 37 predicted proteins | sample SalPonR2_B_D2_MG_FD_185706 | JGI IMG/M metagenome (GOLD analysis project Ga0209947, IMG submission 185706) | Salt pond soil microbial communities from South San Francisco under conditions of wetland restoration - Salt Pond MetaG R2_B_D2_MG... ...
TTTTTGCGACAATACGCGCTGGTGGTCCTCGTCGGTCTCCCCGCGCCACTAACCCGTAAACCCCGTCAGGCCCGGAAGGGAGCAGCGGCAGCGGGAGCGTGGGCGACGGGATCGGGCGGTCGGGGGCCACCTCTTTTTTACTTCCCTGTTCGATATTCCGTTTTATTTCCCCGTTCGATATTCCGTCTCCTTCGGGCCAGTCCGCCTCTTCGGCCCGCCTGCATTTATGTCTGAATATCAATTACCTATGGATGCTTCATGAGCATTCCAGTACACCGGTGTCGGAATTTTCCTACCTTGCATGCACTTTCGCCTAGTCCAATTCGAGACGCTTTCCGAGTGATTGCGGCGAAGTTTGCCGATGTTCGGAATCCGGGCTTTTACCTAATCTGTGCTCACGGTCGACGAACGCAGACCAGCGGACCGGCCGAAATTCAAGAGCGAAATCTGCAATCAAACTAAAAGGAGAAACATCATGTTCAAGCACATCATTCTGGCACTGGTTCTGGCCCTGGGCATCAGCAACGCGGCGTTTGCCGCCGAGGCGGTCGACGTCAACACCGCAACAGCCGAGCAGCTGGCCGAAGCGCTGAACGGCGTCGGCGCGTCCAAGGCCGAGGCGATCGTCGAGTACCGTGAAACCAACGGTCCTTTCACGCACATCGACGAGCTGATCAATGTGCGCGGCATCGGCATGGCGACCGTCGACAAGAACCGCGAGATGATCGACTTCGGCGACGCCCGCCCCTCAGGCGAACGGTAAAGACTGCAACAGCCGCCGCAACCGCGGCGGCCTGCTCCGGAGCCCGGCCCTGCGCCGGGCTTTTTCTGTGGAAGGCGCGTCTCGTGCCGAGGATCTAGCGGCCGTTATTGGCGCCAGGCGCGCCTGCAATAGACAATCGCGCCCGATCAGTGCAATAAATCACCCGACTCCCGACTTCCGACCTCCGAAACCGGAAATCGTTTTTATCATCTTCTGAGAAACTGTTTATATATATAGTATTCTGGTCTGCATGGAAACAACCCTTATGAACGTCACCACTCCCCTCGAACGACTGCTCGCAGAACGCGACGACCTGTGGCGCGGGCGCCGGCGACGGCCGGGCAATGCACTGGCCACCGGCCGGGCCGCGCTGGACCGGCGGCTGCCTGACGGCGGCTGGCCGCGCGGCAAGCTGGTGGAACTGCTGCCGGAGCGCTTCGGCGCCGGCGAACTGGACCTGCTGTTGCCCTGCCTGGCCGAACTCACCCGACGCGAACGGCCGGTGCTGTTCATCGCGCCTCCGATGGTGCCCTGCCCCCAGAGCCTGGCCCGGGCCGGGCTGGACCTGACCCGGCTGCTGATCGTGCGCGAACAGAAACATGCGTTCTGGGCCGCCGAGCAGTGCCTGAAAAGTGGCTTGTGCGGCGCGGTCGTGGCCTGGCCCCATGGCGACAACAGCAACACCGTCAGTGACCGCGCGGTGCGCCGGCTGCAGCTGGCGGCCGAGAACGGCGATGCGCCGGTATTTCTCTGCTACGCCCCGGGCAGCACGCCGCCGGCTTCCCTGGCCAGCCTGCGCCTGGCGATTCGCTGCGGTGGTCATATCGAGATTCTGCGCAGCCGCGGCGGCGAGACCACCGGCGCGATCCGGCTGCATGCCGACAACGTCGTGCCGCTGGTACCCGGAAGCGCTCGTGCATGATCGATCAGGGGTTCCTTGATGCCGGCAGGTGCGCTATGGACCGGCATCATATGCCCACAGGGTGCATTGCAGGCCGTGCTGCGCCTGTTGCCGGCCATGGCACCCGAAACCCCGATGGCGCTGCACGACACGGCCAGCGGCCGGGCACGGATTATCGAGATCAACCAGGCCGCACGCGCCCGGGGCGTTCACCCGGGCCAGGCGCTGGCCGATGCGCTGGCAATTGCTCCCGATCTCGAAAGCCTGCCACGCGACCGCAAGGCCGAGGCCCGGCTGCTGGAAGAACTGGCGATGATCGCCTACCGCTACAGCCACCAGGTGGCGATTACCGGCGACGGCGTGGTGCTGGAAACCGGCGGCAGTCGCCGGCTGCACGGCGACCTGGACGCGATGCTGGGCGCCCTGGAAGAGGAACTTTCGACGATGGGGCTGCACGCAAGCCTGGGCACGGCGCCGGTGCCTGCCGCGGCCTGCCTGCTGGCGCGAACCGGGCAACACGTAACCGCAGTGGAAACGCTGCGCGGAACGCTTTCGGGCTGGCCGCTGCGTCGGCTGGCTCTGGCACCGGCAGAACTGCAGAAACTCGATGGACTGGGGCTGAAATCGGTGCGCGACGTGCTGGCGCTGCCGCGTTTCGAGCGCGAGCGCCGGCTCGGTCGCACGCTGAACCGCTATCTGGACCAGATCCACGGCCGCGAACAGACGCCGCTGGTCTACTGGCAGCCGCCGGAAACCTTCTGCCAGCTGCTCGAACTGCCCGTGCCCACCATCCGCAGCGAGGCGCTGCTGTTTGCGCTCAACCGGGTACTGGAGCATCTTCACCAATGGCTTCGAGTGCGCGACCGCGCCCTGTCCGGAATCGAGATCGAGTTGCTGCCGGAGGACCGGAGACCGAAGATCGAGCTCTCCGCCGGACTCGGCCAGCCCGGCTTCCAGCGCGACCGACTGCTGGAAATCCTGAGGCTGAAGCTGGAATCGACCCGGCTGAGCTCGGCCATCGCGTCGCTGCGCGTGCGCGCCGACAGCAGCATCGAACAGCGACCGCCGCAGGCCGACCTGTGGACCGGCACCAACGTCAACGACGCCTGGCCGGCGCTGATCGACCGGCTGGTCGCGCGCATCGGCGAAGACGGGCTGTGCAGCATCGCACCCTGTCCGGATCACCGTCCGGAGAAGGCCTGGACGTGGACAGCCCCCGGCACCACAACCACCGGCGCCGACACCCCGCCCAGGCCCAACTGGCTATTGCCGGAACCACGACCCTGCCGGACTGGAGAATTGCGCCTGATCGACGGCCCGGAACGCATCGAGGCCGGATGGTGGGACGGCCAAGACTGCCGGCGCGACTACTGGACCGCCCACGACCGCCACGGCAACCGGCTCTGGGTATTCCGCGAATACAAGCCGCGCGACGGCTGGTTCGTGCACGGGTTGTTCGGGTGAAGGGCCACGGTTTCGGGTTTCCGGGTTCGGGTTTCCGGTAAAACGGTGGACGGTGGTCGGTAGTCAAAAAACAGGACAATCTCCGGTCTTCCTTTCCAATTTCCGGCGTTCGACATGGTCTCCGCCCTTGCCTTTCCGGAAACCGGAAACCCGAAACCGGAACCCCGTCTTTTAACCTTCCGACTTCCGACTTCCGACTTCCGGCCTCCGACGCCGCCTTCCGGGTTAACCTGTGCCGATGGAATTGCTGATACTGCTCGCTCTGATCCCGCTGGCCTGGTTCGGCTATCGCCTGTTTCGCCGGCGCCGGCGCCGGGCGATCTCGGCGCGCTCCCTGTCGGATGAATGGCGCGAGATCCTGGTGCGCAACGTGCCGCTTTACGCTCGGCTGCCCGATGCACTGAAACAGGAATTGCATGGGCATGTCCAGCTGTTCCTGCACGACAAACGCTTCTACGGCTTCGACGGGCTGGAGGTCGACGACGAGATGCGCCTGACGGTGGCCGGCAACGCCTGCGTGCTGCTGCTCAACCGCTCCAACGACCATTATTCCAACTTCACCTCCATCTACCTGTACCCGAGCACCTTCGTGGCGCAGCACACGACCTACGACGGCGTGGTTCAAAGCGTCGGCAAACAGGCCCGGCTGGGCGAATCCTGGCACCGCGGGCCGCTGGTGCTGGCCTGGGACGCGGTGCTGCACGGCACGCGCGATATCAAGGACGGCCACAACGTGGTGCTGCACGAATTCGCGCACAAGCTCGACGACGCCGACGGCCGGGTCGACGGCGCACCCATCCTCGAACAACGTTCGCAATACACCAGCTGGGCACGCGTGATGCGGCGCGAATACAAGCAGCTCCAGGGCCAGGCCGGACGCCGGGCGCGCACGGTCATGGACCACTACGGCGCCAGCGCGCCCGAGGAATTTTTTGCCGTGCTGGTCGAGACCTTCTACGAAAAGCCCCGCCAGCTCAAGAAACGCCATCCTGAACTCTACGCCGAAATGCAGAAATGCTTTCGGGTCGATCCTCTCGAATGGCATGAGCCCGCGAGGCCGGCCGGGACTTCCTGAATCCCGTCTGTAAATTCGTCCGGAGGTCTTCGAAGTTGCGTGGCGCATCCCGGCGAATCGCCAGCGGTCAAATATGCAATCCTCCTTATCTTGCCCGGCTCTGGTAAGCTGAAGTCAGGAACATTGCAGACGCGGTGATCCATGTCGACCAAAGACTATCGTTCGAAGCGAAACTTCGACAAGACCGGAGAGCCGCGCGGCTCGTCCGGCCGTAGTTCCTCGAAGAAACCGCAGTTCGTGATCCAGAAACACGATTCCTCGACGCTGCACTACGACTTCCGGATCGAGGCCGATGGCGTGCTCAAGTCCTGGGCCGTTCCCAAGGGCCCGTCCACCGATCCCGGCGAGAAGCGGCTGGCGGTTCCCACCGAGGACCACCCGCTCGAATACGCAAATTTCGAAGGCGTGATTCCCGAAGACGAATACGGCGGCGGGACGGTGCTGGTCTGGGACCGTGGTTCATATGAGAACGTCACCGAAAAGGACGGCGAGATCCAGCCGATCGGAAAGGCAATCGAAGCCGGCCATGTCTTGATCGATCTGCGCGGCGAAAAGATCCGGGGCGGCTACGCATTGCATCGCACCGGTTCCGGAGATAATGCGCGCTGGCTGCTGATCAAGATGGACGACGAACACGCCGACGCCCGGCGCAATCCTGTCTCCACCGAACAGAAATCGGTGAAAAGCGACCGCACCATGAAGCAGGTCGCCAATGATGAAGGCGGGAACGACGAATGAGCGACTGGCGAGAGGCTCTGACGCAGGAAGAACGCGACGACCTGAAAAAGTCCGACCATCCGAAATGGATGTCGCCGATGCTGGCCACGCTCACCGATAAGCGCTTTTCCGATCCCGACTGGATCTACGAGCGCAAGCTCGACGGCGAGCGGTTATTGCTGTTTCGCGACGGCGGGGACGTCCGATTGATGACCCGCAACCGCAAGCAGGCCAACGATACGTATCCGGAACTGGTCGAAGCCTGCCTTGACCAGGATTGCACCGATTTTGTCATCGACGGCGAGGTGGTTGCGTTCAAGGACGGCGTCAGCAGCTTTTCGCGCCTGCAACAGCGGATGAAGATCACCAAACAGAAAGAGGCCCGGTCGTCAGACGTCGCAATCCACTTCTACGTTTTCGATCTGCTGCATGTCGACGGCCACGACCTGGACGCCCTTCCGCTCAGAACGCGCAAGCAACTGCTCCGGCGATTATTCCAGTTCGACAAACCGCTGCACTTTACTCCCCATCGCAACGAAGACGGCGAGGCGTACTTTGAAGAAGCCTGCGCCAAGGGTTGGGAGGGCGTCATCGCCAAGCGGGCCGACTCGCCTTATCACCACAGTCGATCACGCGACTGGCTGAAGTTCAAGTGCGAAAACGGCCAGGAACTGGTTATTGCCGGCTTTACCGAGCCGAAAGGTGAGCGAAAGGGATTTGGCGCACTCCTCGTTGGCTACTATTGTCAAGACAAGCGTGACGGCGGTGACGGCGAGCGCCTGTGCTACGCCGGAAAAGTAGGTACCGGCTACGACGATGACTTTCTCGTCGAATTCCGGGACCGGCTCGAGGCGCATTCGGTCGACGAATGCCCATTTGCCGATGGACCCGGCGGCAAGGACGTTACCTGGGTCGAGCCGCATTTCGTGGGCGAATTCGGCTTCACCGAATGGACCGACGACGGCAAGCTCCGCCATCCGCGCTTCCTTGGACTGCGGCGCGACAAAAACCCCCGCGACGTGGTCCGCGAATCCGCCGGGGAGACCGCCGATGGCTGAGCGCGACGAAAAAAGGATCATCGAGATCGACAGCCGCGAGGTCGCGATCAGCCATCCCGAGAAGCTGCTGTTTCCTGACGACGGCATCACGAAATTGGCGCTGGCCGAGTACTACCGGAAGGTCGGCGACGTGGCCCTGCGCCACTACCGCGATCGCGCGCTGAGCATGCACCGTTACCCGGACGGCATCGACGGCGACGATTTCTTCCAGAAAAACATCTCCGACTATTTTCCGGACTGGATCGACCGCGCGACATTGCCCAAGGAAGGCGGTGAAGTCACGCATGTGGTGGCCAACAACGCCGCGACGCTGGTCTATCTGGCCAACCAGGCCTGCATCACGCCGCACCTTGCCCTTTCCCGCGTCGATCGACCCGAGCACCCGGATCGCATGATCTTCGACCTGGACCCGTCGGACGACGATTTCGACAAGGTCCGGGACACCGCCCGGCATCTTCGGAAACTGCTGGATGATCTGAAGCTGACCTCTTTCGTTCAGACCACCGGATCCCGCGGGCTGCACGTTGTGGTACCGCTGGATCGCAAAGCCGATTACGACGAGGTCAGGGACTTCAGCCACCGCGTGTGTCGCACCCTCGCCGACCAGCAATCCGATCTGATGACCGTCGAGCAACGCAAGGCCAAGCGCGGGAACCGGGTATTTCTCGACTATCTGCGCAATGCCTACGGTCAGACGTCGGTCGCGCCGTATGCGGTGCGCGCACGGCCCGGGGCGCCGATTGCCACGCCGCTTGAATGGGACGAGGTCGGCGAAAGCGCTTTGAGTCCCCGAAAATATCGCATCGGCAATATCTTCAAGCGGCTCGGCCAGCGCGAGGATCCTTGGGCCGATATCGCCCGGCACGCGCAAGGGCTCAAGGGGGCGCAGCGTCGCCTGTCCGATTGAGCAGTCGATCGAATGATCCGCACCAGGTCGCAGGTGGCGTCAGCCACAGAAGTGAAATAATCCTGGCGTAACAAGCCCGGCGAAGAGGAATCGACATGAAACGCTGGTTCATATCTCTTTATCTCACGGTTCTGGCGGCGCTGGTCGTCACGGCACTGTACGGCCTGACCCGACCGCTGCCGTGGACGGCCCCGGCCGGCATGCTGCTTGCCGCAATCGCACCGCTGACCTTCTTCACGTGGATGGCCGGTGCGCGTCCCGCGCGCACGGAGGCGCATCCGGTCATTGTTTCGGTGCTGTCCGGCCTGGGGGCGGTGGTGACGATGATGGCGGTCTATAGATATGGCGACGACCTCCAGCCCTGGCTGATCGGCGCGGTAGTCGCGCTCGCCGGCTGGCTGGTCTACGTCACCTGGTATTCGCGTCAGCCGGCGCCGGTCGGCGCGCCGGTGCCCGGAGAGCGGTTGCCCGGCTTCTCACTGATTGGTGCCGACGGCGAGGAAATTTCCACAGACTCGCTGCGCGACCACAGCGCAGTATTGATGTTCTATCGGGGCAACTGGTGTCCGCTGTGCACCGCTCAGATCCAGGAACTGGCTGCGGCATGGCGCCAGTTGGCACACTACAACGCCAAAGTCTGGTTCATTAGCAGCCAGTCCCAGAAACATACGCGTGATATAGCGGATAAATTCTCGATCCCCGCCAAGTTCCTGTGCGATCCCGGAAACCGGGTCGCCAAACAGCTGGGTATCGAGGCGCCGGGTGCCACGCCGATCGGCCTGGGGGCATTTGGCTATCCCGCCGATGCCGCGTTGCCGACCGTCATCGTGGTCGACGAGCAGGGCGTCATCCGCTTCATCGAGGTCGCCGAGAACTACCGCTTGCGCCCCGATCCCGATACCTACCTGAAATACCTGGTACCGCGAGAAGGCGACTGATCGGAAATCCTTTACGGCCGCCCGGGCCGGTTGGACCCTCCGATCCGTGGCCGCCGATAGCGAACCCGCAAGGATCGGCCATTGAATACCAGTGCCGAGAACGCGGTGAAAAGCGCCACTGCGCCCAGAATGACCGCAAGCCGTCCCCAGGGCTGATCGAATCCTGTCCGCATCGCGGCCAGCATATAGAGCGTGCGCAGCCACTCCAGTGCGCCGAGGACGAGAATCCCCTGGAACAATTGCGGCACCCAGGGCCTGCGCAGAAACAGCAGCAGCGGCAGAAAAGCGCACAGGCCGACAAGCACCGGCAGTTCGGCACGGTAGAAGTGGGCCGCCAGCAACACCAAGCTGACAATGACCGGAAGCAGCCTCAAGAGATTCATATCCACGCCTGGTGCGTCCTGGATGCCTATCCTAACCGCGTTCGCGTGCGCTGGCGCAGTCGATGCACAGCGTGATCGCGGGGTTCGAATTCAGCCGCGCCTCGGCGATCGGCTCACCGCATTCGACACATTCACCGAATTCCCCGTTGTCGATGCGCGCCAGGGCCGCCTTGAGCGCTGCGATCTGGCGACGCCGCCTGGCGTCGGTGGCCTGCGCCATGGCCTGTCCCTGCATGGCATCCATGCGCGACAGTCGGCCTTGCCGGGTCTGATCCAGCTCCACCGGTGCCTGCGAGTCGCGGGATTCCTCGCTCAGTCCGGTCAGTTCGACAATCTGCTTTTCAATAAGCCTGCGCCAGTCGTCCATGCTCGACGAATTCATTGCTACCAGCGGTGATACGCGGGATGGCCCGGCTTGACCGCGACGAATCGGCCGGTACACAGATCGCACAGCTTGTCGCCGGCGTACAGTTCGGACTCGACGGTGACGATTTCGCCGTCGACGGCTACCGGCCGCGCGATCAGCTCGAGCTCGGCGTCCGACGGGGTCGGCCGGCGGAGCTTGACCGTGAATTCCATCGTGACCGTACACGGCGGCGCGTCCAGTCCGCGGGCGGTCATCAGGTGCCAGGCCGCGGTCCAGTTGCAATGGCAATCGAGAATGGCGCCGATGATGCCGCCGTTGAGCACGCCGGGAAAGGCCTCGTGGTGCGGTTCCGGCGTCCAGTGACAGACGACCCGGTCGCACTCTGGATGATCGACGTCGGGAATCGAACGGATGCGAAGACCTTTTTCATTGGCCGGACCGCATCCGAAGCAGGCGTTGTGCGGCGCAAACGTCTCCTGCAGTCCCTTGCCTTCGGGCAGTTCTATGGCCATGTCGGCTACTCCTGGACGCCGCCGCGGGCGAGCCCCAACGGGTCGAGCAGTTTTTCCAGTTCCTCGCGACTCATGCCGGTGGTCTCCATCGCCACGTCGATGATCGGTCGGCCTTCCTTGTAGGCCTGCTTGGCCGTGGCCGCGCCCTTCTCGTAGCCGATCACCCGGTTGAGTGCAGTGACCAGGATCGGGTTGCGGTCCAGGGCGGCCTTGATGTTGTCCTCGCGAACCTTGAACGTCGCGATCGCCTTGTCGGCCAGCAGGCGGCTGACGTTGGTCAGCAGCTGGATGCTCTCCAGCAGGGTCGCGCCGATGACCGGCAGCATCACGTTGAGCTGGAAGTTGCCCGATTGGCCGCCTACGGTGATCGTCGCGTCGTTGCCGATCACCCGCGCAGCCACCATGCAGGTCGCTTCGGGAATCACGGGGTTGACCTTGCCGGGCATGATCGAGCTGCCCGGCTGAAGCGATTCGAGCTCGATTTCGCCCAGTCCCGCCAGCGGTCCGGAGTTCATCCAGCGAAGGTCGTTGGCCATTTTCATCAGTACCGCCGCCAGCGTCTTCATCTGGCCGGAAAGCTCCACCGCGCCGTCCTGCGCGGCGATGCCCTCGAATTTATTCTCGGCCGACTCGAAGGAAAATCCGGTCAGTGTCGAAAGATGCCGCGCCACTTCGGCACCGAATTCGGCCGGCGCGTTGATGCCGGTTCCGACCGCGGTACCGCCCTGGGGCAATTTTCTCAGCCGTTCCAGAACCGAAGACAGGCGTGCCCGGCACGCGGCGATCTGACTGGCCCATGCGCCCAGTTCCTGACCGAAGGTCACGGGCATCGCGTCCATCAAATGAGTGCGACCGGTCTTGACCGTCTCGCTGAGCGCTTCGGCCCTGGCGCGGATCGATTTTTCGAGGTACTCCAGCGCCGGCAGCAGGTCGTCCTGCACGCCCAGGCAGCCCGACACCTGGATGGTGGTGGGAATCACGTCATTGGAGCTCTGCGACATGTTGACGTGATCGTTCGGGTGAATCTCGTCGTGGCCGGCCCTGGCCGCCAGGTGCGCGATCACCTCGTTGGCATTCATGTTGGTGCTGGTGCCCGAACCGGTCTGGTAGACGTCGATCGGAAAATGATCGGCGACTTCACCGGCAATCACCTTTTCGGCCGCATTGATGATCGCGTTGGCGTGCTCGGCATCCATCAGCCCCAAAGCGTGGTTGGCGCGCGCGCAGGCCAGCTTCACCCGACCCAGCGAGCGTATGAAGGCCTCGGGCATGGGTTGACCGGAGATCGGGAAATTGTTCACCGCGCGCTGGGTCTGGGCGCCCCAAAGGGCTTCTGCGGGCACTTCGAGCTCGCCCATGCTGTCGGATTCGGTTCTGGTTTTCATTGGCGTTCGTCGCTTTGTCGTTTCGTCGTTTGGTCGTTTCGTCGCTGGGACGGTACGGCGATTGTCAGGCGTGGTCGTCTATGCCGTAGCGGTCCTCGACGTAGTCGCGGAAGCGCAGGTACTCACCTTCGAAGTGCAGCATGAAATCACCGGTTGCGCCGTTGCGGTGCTTGCCGATGATGATCTCGGCCTTGCCCTTGTCCGGCGAATCGTCGTTGTAGACTTCATCACGGTAAATGAACAGGATCATGTCGGCATCCTGCTCGATGGAGCCGGATTCACGCAGGTCGGCCATCACCGGCCGCTTGTTGGGCCGCTGCTCCAGCGCGCGGTTGAGCTGGGAAAGCGCGATGACCGGTACCTTGAGCTCCTTGGCAAGCGCCTTGAGGCCGCGCGAGATCTCTCCGATCTGGGTGGCGCGGTTCTCCTTGTTTCCGGGCACCTGCATCAGCTGGAGGTAGTCGATCACGATCATGCCGATGTCGTGCTCGCGCTTCATCCGGCGGGCCCGGGCGCGCAGTTCAGTCGGCGAAAGCGCCGGCGTCTCGTCGATGTAGATGTCGGCCTTCTTGAGCACGTTCATCGCCGATTGCAGATTGGCGTAGTCGGGCGCTTCGAGCTTGCCGGTCCTGAGCTTGTTCTGGTTGATCCTGCCCCAGGACGAGAACAGACGCAGCACCAGCTGCAGATCCGACATTTCCATCGAGAACACCGCGACCGGCACCTTGGCCTTGATCGCCGCGCTGGCGGCCATGTTCATCGCAAAACTCGTCTTGCCCATGGCCGGCCGGCCGGCGACGATGATCAGGTCGGTCGGCTGCAGCCCGGCGGTGCGCTTGTCCAGTTCGACGAAGCCCGACGCCACGCCGGTGATGTCGCCGTCATTGTCCTGCAGTTCGTTAAGGCGATCCAGGGCACGCGACATTACGTCCTTGACGTGCTGGTAGCTGTTGCCGGCGCGCATGCCCTGCTCGGCGATCGCGTACATCTTCTGTTCAGCGGCTTCCAGCAATTCCTTGCTCGAGATGCCCGATGGGTTCAGCGCCGAGTCGGAGACCTCGGTGCCGATTTCGATAAGCTGGCGCAGGATCGACTTCTCGCGCACGATCTCGGCATAACCGAGGATATTGGCCGTACCCGGCGTCTCGTTGGCGAGCATGGTGACGTAGGCGCCGCCCTCGACCCGGTCCAGCAGGTTGTTGCGCGCGAACCAGTCGGCCACCGTGACCGCGTCGCTCGGTTGATGGCCCTGCTGCAACTCACCAATGGCGCGAAACATCAGGCGATGGGTTTCGCGGTAGAAGTCACCTTCGGAAAGGCGGTCGGCCACCTTGTCCCAGGCATGCTCGGAGAGCATCAGTGCGCCCAGCAAGCTCTGTTCCGCCTCCATCGAATTGGGCGGCTGTCGGACCGGCGTCAGTTGTGTAATGCGAGGCTCTGCCAAGTGCGCTTCCCGTTGCTGGATGTTCCGTGGATGGAAAATCTACGTCGGGCGGGGAGCCGCAGGCCGCGGCTTCGCTTCGACGGGTCGGGATAGTTTACTCCAAGACAGCCCGGAGGCCGGGCCGTCCTGGCAGGGAGAATCAGGCTTGCTCGCCGATCACTTCTACCTTGACTTCGGTAATCACGTCGGCGTGCAGGATCAGCCCGACGGTATATTCGCCGGTTTCGCGGATCGGGCCTTCGGGCTGGTCGACCTCGACTTTCTCGACCGGGTAACCCATTTCGGTGAGCTTGTCTGCAATCTCGCGCGCGCTGATCGAACCGTACAGACGACCTTCGGGTGACACGTTGACGCTGAATACGAGCACTTCGAGCTCGTCGATCGCTTCACGGCGCGCCTCGGCGCTGGCAAGCTTTTCACCGGCCTGACGCTGCAGTTCGTCGCGCTCGGCCTCGAACTTTTTCTTGTTCTCGCGGGTGGCCGGCACGGCCTTGCCGCGCGGCAGCAGGAAATTGCGGCCATACCCGGGCTTGACGATAACCGTGTCGCCGAGATCGCCGAGGTTGTGCACCTTTTCAAGCAGAATCAGTTCCATGACGGGCCTCAGTGGTTATCGGTGTACGGCAGGAGTGCCAGGTAACGCGCGCGCTTGACCGCGGTCGAGAGCTGTCGCTGGTACCTTGCCTTGGTGCCGGTAATGCGGCTCGGGATGATCTTGCCGGTTTCGCCGACAAAGTCCTTGAGAAGATCGATGTCCTTGTAATCGACCTCGGAAATACCTTCAACGGTAAAGCGGCAAAACTTGCGGCGTCTGAAAAATTTGGCCATTGCTCTCAAGCCTCCTCGGATTCTTTTTCGGATTCATGGTTGTCTGAATCCGAATCATCGTTATCGTCTTTCTCGTTTTTTTCGTCTTTGTCGCCGTCGCTGCTGCTCGATTCCTCTTGCGGACGGCTGCGGCGCGATTCGCGCTCGTCCTTCTCCTCCTTGCGCTTCATCATGATGGAAGCTTCGGAGACGGCTTCGCTGCGCCGAACGGTCAGGTGACGGAGAATCGCGTCGTTGAACCGGAAAATGCTTTCCAGTTCTTCGAGTGTTTCGGCGTCGCATTCGATGTTGAGCAGCAGGTAGTGCGCCTTGTGCAGCTTGGCGATGGTGTAGGCCAGCTGCAGACGACCCCAGTCCTCGGAGCGATGTACGGCGCCGCCCTTGGATTCGACCAGGGATTTGTAACGCTCGAGCATGCCCGGAACCTGCTCGCTCTGGTCAGGGTGGACCAGAAACACGATCTCGTAATGTCTCAACTTCATGTTCTCCTTGTGGATTAACCGGCCGGAAACCCCGGACCGGAAAAGCCCCCGAACGAACCCGGCGTGAAATTCCATGCGGTGTGCGCCGTGGAGCAAGGCCTGCATATCGCAGGTAGCCCGTAATTATAGCAATAGTGCGGCGTGCAGGGAACCCCTGATCAGCGCGGATCGGCCAGCCGAAGGCCAACCTGCAGGGCCGGCAGGGCCAGCCCGATCCGGGTGGCCAGCGGGTCAGCCCAGGACTGGCCCAGCAGTTCGCCGGTTGTGCTGTCGAACACGCGCAGTCTCAGCACCGGCGGCTCGCCGTTGCGTATCCGGTACGGTGCCAGGTCAAGCGTAACGCCCAGCGGCATGCCCGCAGCGTCCTCCGGGTCCAGACCGAGGCCATCGGACTGGATCCTGAGATCGTCGGCCATGCGCCAGTCGCCTCCGGGCTCATGCACGTCGGAGTCGCGCACCCCGACCCAGCCGGAATAACCTCGCACGCGTTCCAGCCGCAGCACTCGATCCGACATCCGGGTTTCGCCGCTTTCCGGATCAACGACGCGGTCGCCGATGACCAGCGTCTGGCCGTCGTGCGCAATCTCCTTGATCAGCGCGACTTCTTCGTCCCCGGTGCCGAAGCGACAGGTGCCGGGGTCGGTGCGGGCAACGAATCCGTCGCTTCGGACAGTGACTTCGATCGGGCAGGACCCGGCAGGACGATCCTGGGGATCCAGCGGTGAAAACGCACCTTCAAGCCGCGTGGCGACGGAAGTCGGGCTGAAAATCAGGATGAAATTGCGCGCCGCGCCGTCACCCTCGCGCTGCGACATGGCCATTTCCACCCCGCCGGTCGCAATCCGCTGGATTCGAGCATCCAGTCGCACGAGTTCCGCAGAATCCGCATCGGTGGCGCCAGCGGAGGCACGGCCCGCGTAGCTTCCGGCGAGCATGCGGGCCACGCGCTCGGCCGATCCCGGAGCGGGCTCCGCAGTCTCGCGGTCGACCGGCGCCGCACATCCGGCAAGCCAGACCGCCCATGCCGTCACGCACAGCGTTCGGCAAAAATAGCAGTTCGAGGAACGCATCGACTTAAGGGATCGTCCGCGGCGGCTCGTCCATCAGTAACTGAGGGTCGATCCGGGTCTCGCCCAGGTTCATGCGCCAGTCGAGGTGCGCGCCGGTAACGCGACCGGTTGCCCCGACACGAGCGATCAGGTCGCCCTGCTCCACGCGCTGACCGGGCTCGACCAGGATTTCATCGAGATGCAGAAACGCCGAACTCAGTCCCAGCCCGTGATCCAGCATCAGCGTGCCGCCGGAAAAATACATATCCGGATGCGCCAGCGTCACCACGCCGGCGGCCGGCGCTATGATCGGCGTACCGGTGGGTGCCGCGAGATCCACACCCCAATGCGGGCTGCGCGGCTCGCCGTTCAATATTCGCTGTGAGCCGTAGACGCCGGTGATGGGCCCGTGAACCGGCCAGATGAACCCTTCGGCAAAATCGATCCGGGCATCCATCCGCTGGCGCGCCTTGCGCACCTGGGCGGCGTCGCGGCGAATACGTTCCAATGACTCCGGGTCCGGCGTAACCTGGCGGGGCGGAAGGCCGTCGATGCGCTGGATATCGAACTCGCGCGGTTCGGGCTTCAATTCCCGGACCGCGGTCGAACCGTCCCGCCCACGCACAACCAATCGACGCTGCACCGTATCGTCACGACCGAAACCGATCAGGAAATAGCCGTCGGCAGCGTAGCGCAATAGCTCGCCGTCCAACTCGATCTCTGAACCGACCGGCGCCCGACCGATGATCAATCCGCCTTGCACCGCCTCGCCGAGCAACTCCAGCTGCACGCCCTCGTCCGCCGAAACCGCCGAAACCAGGCAAACCAAAAAGGCGGCAGGCAGTCTTGCAAGATAATCAAGCATCGCCGCTCCGACGAATGATCAGCTCCTGACCGGGTCGAAGCACGCTGTCGGAATCCAGGCCGTTCCAGCGCATCAATTCGTTCAGGCCCACGCGCTGGCGACGCGAGATCAACCACAGCGAGTCCCCCTGACGAACCACGTAGCGCTGGTTGCTGGCCGCCGGCGAGCGCACCGCGCGATCGGTTTCGATCACCAGTCGCTGTCCCGGACGGATCAACGTACGCGGGCCGAGCCCGTTCATGCGCTGAAGATCGCCGACGCTGATGCCGTAGCGCCTGGCGATCACCCACAGGCTTTCGCCCGACCGGACCCGGTGAATGAAGCGGTCCGTGGGCAGCAACTTCTGTTGCAGCGCGGCCATCTCACGGTAAACCCGCTGGTATTCCGCATCACCGCCAGGCGCCGTTTCGACGACCTTTCCCGGCAACTCCAGCGTCTGGCCGGCGATCAGGCGGTGGCCCGACAGGTTGTTGGTCCGCTTGAGCGCATCGACCGTGGTGCCGTGGCGGCGCGCCAGCACGGACAGAGAATCACCGCGCTGGATGCGAATCTGCCGATACTGCAACGGCGGCGGCTCGGGCAGGTTCTGTAGCGCGGCGGCGACACGATCGGCCTCGGCGAGCGGTACGACCAGGTAGGTTGGGCCGGTCGGCGGGGTCATGTGTCGGTTGAGACCCGCGTTGAGCGTGACCAGTTCGGTCAGATCCAGCCCGGTCTGCATTGCAAGGGCGACCACGTCGACCGGCCCGTCCAGCTCGACCGTCGCCACCTGCGGTACATCGGGGAGCGCCGGCAGGACGAATGCGTAGTTCGCCGGGTCGCGAAACAGGCAGCCGAGCCCCTTCAGCTTGGGCACGTAACCCAGCGTCTCGCGCGGCAGCGGCAGCTCATGCCATTCGGTACCCAGGCCGCGTGCGGCGTTGCGCCGAATCGCCCGGCCCACCCGGCCCTGGCCGGCATTGTAGGCGGCCAGCGCGAGCCCCCAGTCGCCGTCGAACAGGCCGCTGAGGTATTGCAGGTAATCCAGCGCCGCGCCGGTTGCGGCGACAAAATCACGCCGTCCGTCGTACCAGTCGTTGATGGTGATGCCAAAATCCCGCGCCGTACCGCTGAGAAATTGCCACGGCCCGGCCGCACGTCCGTGCGAATACGCGAATGGATCGAATGCGCTTTCGACGACCGGCAGCAAGGCCAGTTCACCCGGCAGATCGCGTCGTTCGATCTCGCCGGCAATCAAGTGCATCCAGGGCCGCGCCCGCATCAGTACCCGCTGCATGTAGTCCGGGTTGTCGGCGTACCAGTTGGCCCAGCGCTTCGCCCGGCTGTCGTCCGGACAGCTCGAAATTGAGAAACGGTCAATCAGCCGCGGCCAGATCAGCGGCGGGGCCCCGGCGTCGTCCGGCGTTGTCGCGGATCGATCCATGGCCAGGCGTTCGAACGCCCTGTCGACCGCGGCGAAGGGGTCGGAAGGCGAAGGCTCCACCGGCTGCTGCGCGCGGGGCTCGACCTGCGCAACCGGCTCGGCCTGCTTCTGGTTGACCGCGCAACCGCTGGCGACAAGCGAGATCACTGCCGCGCAGACTGTTGCAAGGCGTTTACGTTCGGGCATCGATCATCCGTAGCGTCTTGAAGACTTTGAATTGCATTCCTGGTTACGACACGACTGCGCGGCAGTTGGTTCGCCGAGCGCCCGGTTCCGGGGCGTGACGGCCCGGAACCGGGCGCTCGCCGGAACACCAGAGTCGCGTAGCGCAGGCGGTACAATACCATGGAGTTTTCAGACAAGTAGCCCATTATCTTGCAACCCGATCTCGAAACGATTCTCGCGCGACTGGAAGAAGTCGGTCGCCCAATCACCCGCAGGGAACTGTCCGACGACTTCGGCCTGGACCATGCCGAATCCGACCGGATCATCAAACCGCTGTTGCTGGAACTGATCCGCCAGGGCAAGGTGGTGCGCAACCGGCGCGCGGCCTATGGTCTGGCCCGCAACATGAATCTGGTGCGCGGCCGCATCAGCGCGCATGCCGACGGCTTCGGCTTCGTGATTCCCGACGAGGACGGCGACGACCTGTTCCTGGCCCCGCGCCAGATGCGCCAGGTGTTCAACGGCGATCGGGTACTGGCCGCAGTCAGCGGCGTCGACCGCAGAGGTCGCAAGGAAGGCCAGATCGTCGAAGTCATCGAGCGGGCCCATCAGCAGATCGTGGGTCGATTCGTTGCCGAAAGCGGTTTGGCCCAGGTGGTTCCCGACGACCCCAAGCTGACCCACGACGTATTGATTCCCGACGCCTCGCGTTCCGACGCCAAGCCCGGCAAGATCGTCGTTGCCCGAATTACCAGCCCGCCGACGCTGGAGCGCGGCCCGGTCGGAGAGATCGTCGCGGTACTCGGCCACGCCGACGAGCCCGGCATGGCCACCCAGATCGCCATCTTCAACCACCAGCTGCCGGCCGAGTTTCCGGACGAAGTCGAACGCCAGGCCGAGAATTACGGATCGGACATCGACCAGGCCATCGCGAGCCGTCGCACCGACCTGCGCGGCATGAAGCTGATCACCATCGACGGCGCGGACGCGCGCGATTTCGACGATGCCGTGCACGCCGAGAAAGCGGGCGACGGCTACAAACTCACCGTTGCGATCGCCGACGTCAGCGAATACGTCAAGCCCGGTTCGCCACTGGACGACGAGGCCATCAAGCGGGGCACCTCGACTTATTTCCCCGACCAGGTCGTGCCGATGCTGCCCGAGGCGCTTTCGAATGGTCTCTGCTCGCTCAACCCGAAGGTCGATCGCCTGGTGCTGGCGTGCGAAATGAAGATCGACGACGCGGGTCGGGTCACCGACAGCCGGTTCTTCGAAGCGGTAATGAATTCGGCCGCACGCATGACCTACGACCAGGTCCGGCAGATGGTGGAACGCGGCGATGAGCAGCTCAACGACCGCTTCGGCCACGTCCGGGACAACCTGGACAACCTGTTCGAGGTCTATCGCCTGCTGGCCAGGCGCAGGTCCAGACGCGGCGCTATCGATTTCGACTCCAATGAAGTCAATTTCGTGTTCGACTCGGACGGCCGGGTCGAGCAGCTGCAGCGTCGGACGCGGCACGACGCGCACAGGCTGATCGAGGAGTGCATGATCGCAGCCAACGTCCAGGCGGCCAGAACGGCCGAGCAGAACGGACTGCCGACGCTGTTCCGGGTCCACGACGTACCCCCGCCGGACAAGCTGGCCGACCTCGAGGCGTTTCTCTCGGCGCACGGCCTGAAGATCGACTGGAAGGATGATCCCGAGCCGGCCGACCTGACCCGGATTCAGAAGAAGGCGCGCGGCACGCCGATCGCCCCGCTTGTGGATGCGGTGCTGCTGCGAAGCCTTGCATTGGCCGTCTACCAGCCCGAGAACAAGGGTCACTTCGGTCTCGCGCTGGATGCCTACGCGCACTTCACCTCGCCCATCCGGCGCTATCCCGATCTGCTGCTGCACCGTGCGCTCAAGCATCATTTGCGAAAAAAGCCGAAGAACGAATACCCGTATTCGGCCAAGCGCATGACCGAGTTCGGCCGCGAATGTTCGTGGCTGGAGCGGCGGGCCGAAGACGCCAGCCGCGACGTGGACGAACGGCTCAAGTGCCAGTACATGCAGCGCCATATCGGCGATCAGCTCGAAGGCGTGATCACCGGGGTGACCGGATTCGGCGCATTCGTCGAGATCATCGAGATGGGTGTAAGCGGGCTGGTGCACGTGACCTCGCTGCCCAACGACTATTACCACTTCGACCCGGTCCGGCGGGTGCTGACCGGGGAACGCCGCGGCCTGCGCTACCGGCTGGCCGACCCGGTGACCGTCGAAGTCATGTCGGTCAGCGTCGACGAGCGCAAGATCGATTTCCGAATCGCCGGCGATGCCGACGGCAACGGCGCCGATGATCGGGCCGGCGGCCGACGCCGGCCTTCGAAGAAATCCGGACGCGGCAAGCGGCGCAACAAGGGCGGCAAGAAAGGAAGCAAATCTTGAAGCGCGAACGCGCCTGCGGCATCAATGCCATCGACGCCCTGCTCGGCCACCAGCCCGAACGCGTCATCCAGATCTGGGCTGCCGGCAGCGGGCCGCGTATCCAGGCGCTGCTGGAACGCGCCGCCAGGCACGGTATTCCCGTCCAGCAGGCCCAGCCGGCGGCGCTCGACAAGCTTGCCGAAGGCGAGACGCATCAAGGCATCGTGGCGGAATTCAAGCCTGTAGAACCGCTGCAGGAAGCCGACCTCGTCGATATTGCAGACAAAGCCGGATCCGACGCCCTGCTCCTGTTGCTCGACCAGGTCCAGGACCCGCACAACCTGGGTGCCTGCCTGCGCTCGGCGGCGGCCGCCGGTGCCGATGCGGTGGTCATCCCGCGCGATCGGGCGGCCGGCATGACACCGGCTGTGCGCCGTGCCGCGTCCGGCGCCGCCGACATCGTGCCGCTGATCGAAGTGCCGAACCTTGCACGCGCCATGGAGCGCCTGCAGAAATCGGGCGTGTGGTGCGTCGGGCTGGCCGGGGAGGCCGAAAATAGCCTTTACTCGACCGACCTCAATGGCCCGCTGGCACTGATCATGGGTGGTGAGGAACAGGGACTGCGCCAGCTCACGCGCAAGCGCTGCGACGCACTTGCGCGAATTCCAATGCGCGGCGGCACCGAGAGCCTCAACGTATCGGTCGCCACCGGCGTGGCGTTGTTCGAGGCCATCCGGCAGCGCGAAAAAGCATGAAGCTGTCGGCATGAAAGCCTCGCACGCATTCACCATAGAACTGCCGGACTGGTGTCGCACACTGGCCGATGATTTGCCCGACCGGCTGCCGGAATCGACCGACCGAATGCGACTGGCCATCGATCTTTCGCGTCGCAACGTACAGGCCGGCACCGGCGGCCCGTTCGGCGCCGTGATCAGTTCAATCGCCGACGGCCGTCTGATCGCCATCGGCGTCAATCGGGTGGAACCGGCGACCTGTTCCAGCGCGCACGCCGAAATCGTGGCGCTGAGCCTGGCACAGGCGACGGCAAACAACTGGAACCTTGCCGACATGGAGGCCGCACCCGTGGAACTGGCCACCTCATGCGAGCCGTGCGCCATGTGCCTGGGTGCGATTCCGTGGTCGGGCGTTCAGCGCGTCATTTGCGGCGCGACGAAACACGATGCCGAAATCACGGGCTTCGACGAGGGCGAGCGCACCAGCGACTGGATCGGCGTGCTGAACCGTCGCAGTATCGACGTGCAAACCGAAATCCTCCGGCGTGAAGCCGCAGAGGTGCTTTTCGAATACCGGCGCAAGGGCGCGCGCATCTACAACCCTTGACCTCGCCAGCATGTCTTTTCCCTATCGGGAGCAGCTACGCCGCAGCCCAACCCGGCGGCGCTTGCGAAACATTCACTTGCAATCTGTCATCGTCGAAGGCGGTCTCCGGTTCAAGCCATGGCTGAAATTTTTGTGGACACCAGACCTTGATGAAATCGATTCGCGCCGGATTGCCATGGGCGCTGTTGCTGGCCTGCATGGGCGGCGCGGGCGCCGCCGATACCCATGAATTGAAGGTGGGGGGCGTCGATCTGGTGGTCGAAATGGACAGTGAAATCCAGACCGCCGATAACGGCCGGCCCTGGACCGACTGGCTGATCAATACGCTCCAGGCAACCAGCACCGTCACCGGGTCATTCCCGCGCGGGGACGTCCGAATCAAGCTACGCGCCACGTCGCGCTCTTCGAACCCGATCGCGTTCGGCCAGGTGCATCGCAGCCAGCCGCCGCAGCTGCGCTTCTACGTATCGCCCGACGCCAACCTCGACGAACTGAACGGCGACTGGCGCGGATACCACGAATTTGCGCACCTGCTCATCCCCTTCCCGGGCAACGACGATATCTGGTTCACCGAAGGCTTTGCTTCCTATTACCAGTATCTGCTTCAATCCCGCGCCGGCGTCATTCCCGAGCGACAGGCGTGGCAGGCACTGCTCGACGGATTCAGACGGGGAGAAACCGATCGCAGCGGGCGGGGGCGGACATTGCGCAGCCTCAGCCCGAAAATGTGGCACGAGCGAGCACAAAAGCGCGTCTACTGGACCGGCGCGGCATTCTTTCTGCGCGTCGACATCCGTCTTCGATCAGAATCAGGCGGCAGGCACTCGCTGGACAGTGCACTAGCGGCTTTCCATGACTGCTGCATGGAAAGCCGGCAACGCTGGAATGCGCGCCAACTGGTCGACGCGCTGGGTCAGGTCAGCATTGCCGAAATCTGGCGGCAGGAATACCTGCGAACCATCAACGCTACAGCCGAGCCCCGCTACAACCAGGCCTTGCAAAGGTTGGGAATCCAGCGGCACCGTTCGAGCCTGCTGTTCGACGATAGCGAATCCACGAAAGCCTTGCGCCTGGCGATCGCTGGCGAACGAGACTATCCAATCGAATTCGAGCGAATCGTCCGCGGCGGCGGGTCGAATCAGGAATCAGACTCGACCGCGCCGTAGTCAATATCGACCACCACCAACTGCCTGGTGCCGCCCGGCGTCTCTATTTCGACGTCCTCGTCCAGGGTTTTTCCCAGCAGCCCCCGCGCCAGCGGTGAATCCACCGATATCCAGTTTTGCTCGGGGTCGATCTCATCGGCGCCGACGATCCGGTAGCGGCTTTCGCTGCCATCGGCGTCTTCAACCGTCACATGCGCGCCGAAAAACACTTTGTCGGGGTCCGACGGCTGACCATCCACCGCCTTGACCTCGTCGACACGCTTGCCGAGATACCGGATTCGCCGGTCCATTTCGCGCAGCTGCTTCTTGCGGTAAATGTACTCGGCGTTTTCCGAGCGATCACCCTCAGCCGCGGCTGCGGTTAACGCCGAAACCACCTCGCGCCGGTCGACCCATAGCTGCTTGAGCTCGGCCTTGAGCCGTTCCAGTCCCCGAGCGGTGATGTACGGGCTGGATCTTGGCTGCGGGGGGCGCCATCGGCTCATGGGCGGATTCCCTCAATCGCGACAAGAACGCGTAATAATATCCGTTGCGCGGCTCCGGAGGTACGGGCCCGCAAAAGGCCTTGCCATGCCGGGGAGCCGGGTTGCTGGCGCGCCGACGCGCACTCGACCTGTCGACGCACTCCGATCGATGCAGGAAAGATTTTCGCCGACGTGGCGATTTGCGACCCTCAAGAAGACTTCAACCGGCTCACCAGCTGAGTCGCCAGTCGGCCCTTCATCCACTGGACGAAGGCCTTGGTGTCGGCGCTTTTTTCAGGATCGAACCGTGCGGCCGTGCCGATCACGTTGACCTTGACCGTGTTGCCGGCGAGCTCGAGGTGCGCTTGTTCAAGCGCCTCCAGCATTCGCCCCATTACCGCTTCGGCGCCCGCCTGGTCGGTCATCGGCAGGATGGCGAGCGGAATGTTGCGATCATTGGAACCCAGCGTGCCGAGCAGATCCAGATCGCGCAGGTGGGGCGGAAGAATATCGAAGACTTCGGGCATCAGAGAGCCGATTTCCTCGGTCGAGATGGTTCGCCAGTCGGTTTCGTTTTCGTGCACCTGCGCGATCATCAGCATGATGCAGGAAAAGATCGTCTCGTACCTGATGCAGGTCGCGATTTCACGCTTCAGAAAATAAGTTGTCGCGACCGGATTCATGACCGCCCCGGGGATGAACTCGACCCGACTCTTGCGCTTGAGCCGGGCCAGCGTTTCGCTGTAGATCGAATCGATTCGATCGGCCGAAAAACCGTGCGACTTGAGTTCGCGCTGAAGCGTATCGCCCAGCGTGCTCAGATTCGGCTGACGTTCCACGATCTGCACGAGGCGATCGGTCAATTCCGAATCGTCGGTGGCCTGGCTTTTGCTGAGCAGGTCCATGATCCGGCTGCTGCGGAAAGCGTTTGTCGAATGGTCCACGTGCGCATCCAGGCCAGCCTCGATCCGTTCGGCGACAGCGGGCGGAACACCCTGCTCGGCGAGCTTCCCGACAAGCGCCTTCTGGGTTTTCTTGATTTCTTCGCGCAGGCTGCCCTGGTCCATATCCGCATTGGCGCCCACGAGTTCACCGCTGACGCGGTCGATATACTCGCTGAGCGCATTGGAAAGGATGTTTTCATCCTGCCTGCCGCCCTGGCGCAGTTCGGACGCGAGCACGATCAGGCGGGCCGCCTCTTCCGGTTGACGCCGAATCTCGCGTAGCAGTTCGTCGACGGAAAAGCCGATGCTGTCGGCGCCCTGCTCCAGCATCTGGACAAGATCGTCGCTTTGCAGCTCGGCGGTCAGCTGGTTGACGAATTCGATGTAGTCGCCCAGCTGCATGCCGTCTTCCAGCAGGGCCTGCTTGAGCATGGGCAAAAGGCGTTTGAGATCGCGCGATTCGGGAAGCACACGCCGAATGATCTGCGCCAGCCGCTTGGCCGACACGTCGCCCGAGCGATACTCTTCGCGAACGATCGAGACCACGGTCTGGCAAGTCAGCTGGTCGAGTTCGCTCAACACGCCGCCGCTTTCGGACATCAATCGGGCGGTTTCCTCCTGCCCGGCAAGACCGCGGGAAATGTCTTCCCGCACCTTCGACACGGCCGCCATGACGTTATCCAGGGAGAGGGCCGCGCCGTCCTCGCCAGTACCCTTGTCGACCTGCATGCCCAGCTGCCGGATCTGCGCGACCACGCTGGCCTGGCGCTCCGTGTCACTGATCGAGGCATCGAGCAGGTGTTCGGCAACCTGGCCCGGCTGCTGCATCAGCGCGCGCATCGAGAACACGTTTTCGACCCGTGACATCAGATCGTCCGACGAACCGTCGGAGTCGCTCGTCTTGTCCGCCTTGCCGCCGCTCGAGACCGCCTGTTCGGCAAGGTCGGTGAGCTCCTCGAGCCCACCTCGGCTGATCACTTCATCGTCGCTGGTGAACTTTCTGAGGACGACGTGGTTGACCTTGACCGAATCGACGCCGTGTGTCGTCAACGTCTCGCGCACGGCTTCAATATCCTCGAAATCATCCGGACTGGTAAGCACCTTCATCAGATGCTTCAGCGCTCCGGCATCCACACCATTCCGGAACGTGATCGACTCCAGATTCAGCTTGCGAAAGACAATCGCCAGCCGGCCCGAGTTGAACTTGGCATCGACCGGATGATCCTCGACGTAGAAGGAACCGCGGTCGAGCATCAGCGTAATCGGTTCGACCGTGTCGAGACAATCGTCCAGCCCGGCCAGGAACGTGTCGTAGGCGCGTTCGCTGACCGGATGGTCGTTACCGTAGGCACTGGTGTTCGTGACCGCTGAGTTGAACTGGCGCCCGACGATTTCGGCCTGCCGCTGCGTCAATCCGGTGTTTTTCTCGGCAGCCTGGCTCATTGCGTCACCGGCGGCTTCCAGTGCATAAGCGCTGATCGAAACGCCTCGCAACTCGTGAAGCGCTCCTCGCGTCGGGGCGACAAGGCCTTGAGGATGATCTTTTCCATCGCCTCGTCGATATTCGGTGAACATTCGCCGGGCGCAAGCGTGAACAGGGTCTCGGGGCGCTTGATCTTGCGCAGCAGGATGCGCTTTTCATCTTCGTCCTGGCGCAACGGAAGGTTGCCTGCCAGGGCCTCGAACAGCACCATCCCCATGGCGTAGATATCGCTTCTGCGATCGGTTTCCTGCGCCGCGGCCTGCTCCGGCGACAGGTACAGCACGCTTCCGACCACCAGACCTTGTCCCCAGAATTCCATTCGCGCCGTCTTTGCGATGCCGAAATCGACGATCAATGGTCGGTGCGCGCTTTCGTCGATCATGATATTCGCCGGCTTGATGTCCTGGTGGACCACGCCTTCTCGATGCGCGTAACCCAGACCTTCGAGTACCTTGACCAGGATATCGATGATGCGCGCCGGCGGAAGAAGACGGCGCGACGCTACCGGATGCTTGAGTCGATTGCGGATCATGCAGCCCAGATCCGCGCCGGAAATCAGCTGCATGACCTGGAAGAAATAATCGTGGTCCTCGCCCATCTCGAAAATGGGCACGATATACGGATGACTGAGGACCGCGACCGTCTCGGCTTCGTCGCGAAACTGGCGCTGCGAACGGCCCGAATCCCCGGAATGTCTCGGCAAAAGCTTGACCGCAACCTGCCGTTTCAGCGATTTCTGATAACCGATGTAGACCCCGCCCATGGAGCCGCGCCCAAGCTCCTTGACGATGACCACATTACCGAATTCACGGCCGATCACCGAATGTTGGTCCAAATCCGCCGCCTGTGCCACCGCTCTCATACCCGCAACCGAATCGTGATGAATATAGATTATACGGGTTCGGCCCGCAAGATCGATATATACCCGTTTCCCGTCCTGCCACGGCGTCGCATTACACTGTGGCCATGCGAGTCGTTGCACACACCTGCTCGAATACCGAGATCGTCTGTGCGCTTGGACGTTCGGAGTGGCTTGTGGGCGTCGACGACCATTCCGACCACCCCGCCGACGTCGTCGGGCATCTGCCGAAAATAGGCGCCGATCTCGATATCGACGTCGGCAAGATCAGGCAGCTGGCACCCGATCTGGTGATCACCTCGCTGACGGTGCCCGGGCATGAACGCTGTCTGGAACGCATTCACGAGGCGGGCCTGCCGTATCTGGTCACCCGGCCGCAGTCATTGGCCGATGTGGCCGGCGATATCCGGCGCATCGGGCGAGCGCTGGACGCCGAGTCCGCTGCGGAACGAATCGCCGGACGCTTCGATGCGCTGACCGGACGCCCAAGGGCGTCCGACTCGGTGCCCGTGCTCGTCGAATGGTGGCCAAAACCCGTTATTGCGCCCGCCAGGCGATCCTGGGTCAACGAGATGCTCGTTCTCGCCGGCGGCTTCAATCCATTCGCACACATCGATGCTGAAAGTACCGAAGTCTCGGTCGCGCAAGCCGTCGAGGCAATGCCGGAGGCCGTCGTGATGAGCTGGTGCGGCGTGAAGGAATCCAAGTACCGGCCGCACGTGGTGACGCGCCGGGACGGCTGGCAGAACATACCGGCCATCCGAAAAGGCAATATTCATGCCGTAAGCGAAGCCTGGCTGGGTCGCCCCGGCCCCCGCCTGCTCGACGGCATCGAGCGACTGCGTGCGGTAGTTGATAACTGTCGACGCAGCGCCTGACGCGATCGAGTCGACACGATGCGCGCCCCGGTACAATACGCGCCAATGAACACCTCACCCGATTCCAAAAGACCCGCCGTGGGCCTGGTCAGCCTGGGCTGCCCCAAGGCCCTGGTCGACTCCGAGCAGATCATTACCGGGCTGCGACAGCAGGGCTACCGGCTGGTCGATGACCACGCCCTGGCCGATCTGGTCGTGGTCAATACCTGCGGCTTCATCGATTCAGCCAAGGCCGAATCGCTGGAAGCCATCGGCGATGCCCTGGACGCCAACGGGCAGGTACTGGTCACCGGCTGCATGGGCGCGATGCCCGACGATATAAAATCCATTCACCCGCGGGTACTGGGGGTGAGCGGACCACACCAGGCCGATGCAGTGATAAGCGCGGTCAACGCGCATCTGCCGCGCCCGCACGATCCCTACGTCGACCTGGTCCCGCCCGGCGGGCTCAAGCTGACGCCCGGTCACTATGCCTACCTGAAAATCTCCGAGGGCTGCAACCATCGCTGCCGGTTCTGCATCATCCCGGCCATGCGCGGCGACCTCGTCAGCCGACCGATCGGCATGGTATTGAAAGAGGCCGAGCAACTTGTTGACCGCGGCGTACGCGAACTGCTGGTCATCAGCCAGGACACGAGCGCTTACGGCGTCGACACACGCTATCAGACCGATTACTGGAAGGGCCGGGAAATCGAGACCCGGATGTATGATCTCGCCCGTGAACTGGGCGAACTCGACGCCTGGGTGCGGCTGCACTATGTCTATCCCTATCCACACGTCGACCGGATCATTCCGCTGATGGCAGAAGGCGGAATCCTGCCCTACCTGGACATCCCGTTTCAGCACGCCAGCCCGCGCATACTGAGATCGATGCGTCGACCGGCCTCTGCCGAGAACACCCTGGAGCGGATCGGCCGCTGGCGCGAAACCTGTCCGCACCTTGTGATCCGCTCGACCTTCATCGTCGGCTACCCGGGCGAGACCGAAGATGATTTTCAGATGCTGCTCGACTGGCTGAGCGAAGCGCAGCTCGAACGGGTCGGTTGTTTCAAATACTCGCCCGTCGCCGGCGCCGCCGCCAACGAACTGCCCGACGCGGTGGCCGCGGAGATCAAGGAAGAGCGCTGGCATCGCTTCATGCAGCATCAACAAGGCATAAGCGAAGCCCGATTGAGCCGTCGCGTCGGCAACGTCGAGCCCGTCATCGTCGATGCGGTGGAGGGCGCAACCGTGATCGGCCGCAGCTACGGCGACGCACCGGAGATCGACGGCAATGTGCTGGTCCAGGGCGCAACCGGCGTCGGGCCCGGCGATTTCATCGACGTCCGGATCACCGGCTGCGACAGCTATGATCTATACGCCGAGTTCGAGAACCTATGAACTAATCGGCGTGACCGCAATCTCATTGCCACGAGCGATCATTCCGAATTCAGATCAACATTTAACAACAACTGATTTAATCCAGATTCAACGGGAGTTTCAAGATGACCTGCACTACACGTACAAACCTCTTTTCAGGCGCGCTCGCGCTTGCAGTTTCCGTCACGCTCATGACCGGATGCGGCGGCGATGAATCGGCCGAACAGGAAACTGCAGTCAGCGATTCGCCCCAGATGATCCAGCGCGAAGCGCCGCGCAGGAAGGCTGCGGTCGAAGAGCAACCCGCCGCATCGAATGATTTCCTGGTCGTTCCCGACCTCGAAGGCCAGCTGACAGAGGATGGACTCGGCCTCCAAACCATCATAGACGCCAGCAGCAAGGACGCCTACGCTGAAAGTCTGCGCTGGATTTCCCAGGATGTCTCGCCGGAACAGTACCAGGCTCTGGAGCGGTCGCTTCGCTACATCAAGGCATTCGACTCGAGTGTAATGGGCAGCGAAAAGCGTTTTCTGGAAGCCGTAGACGGCAAGACCGGCCAGGAAATAATCGATCGGGCTGCCGAGCTGGTCAGCCGACGCAACTAGCCCATATCCGCTACTCCGGTGCCATTCGGCGTGCTCTCGCACATAAACGGCGCGCAGAAACGATTTGTAAAAGGCCGTGCATCGAAAACATGTGCGCCCGCGTCAGGCCGGACTGGCCGTGAATAACGCGATCAGGTAGAAAAACACGCCCAGCCAACCGAGCAGGCCGGCCAGACCGGCCAGCTCGCGCACAAGCTCTGAAATTTCCCGGCGGTATCCCGGCTGACCTCGAAATCGCGCCTGAACGTGGGGCGGACCGAATAGATTGCTGAAAGGCGGCATCTGCATATTTAAAGCTCCATCGAAAGACCATGGAGCCATTCGAACAGGCGCGTTTCTCAGAACCTGAGAACGCCTTGGCTCGAACCGACCAGGTGGCCTGAATATGCGCCGCCGCTATTCCTGCTGACCGGCGACGGTCATCCCGTCGAGCAGCAGCGAAGGCACCTGGGTGTTTCGACGGGTCTCGAGATCACTGCCGGCGGCGACCAGGCCGGCAAACATATCGCCCAGGTTGCCGGCGATCGTGATTTCCTCCACCGGATAGGCGATTCGACCTTTTTCCACCCAGAATCCCGAAGCCCCCCTGGAATAATCGCCGGTCACCAGATTCACGCCCTGGCCCATGACCTCGGTCACAACAAGCCCGGTTCCCATTTCGGCGACCAGTTCATGGAAGCTCTTTGCACCTGGTGAAAAAATCAGGTTACGCACCCCGCCGGCATTGGCCGTCGTCTCCAGGCCAAGCTTCCGGGCCGAGTAACTGCCGAGCACGTAGCGCTTGAGAATGCCGTCTTCGATCAACGGCTGCTGGCGGGTGGCCACGCCTTCGCTGTCGAACGAACTCGAGCGCGCGCCGCCCGGCAGATGGGGATCCTCATCGATATTCACCCATCCCGGGAATAGTTGCTTGCCCACCGTATCAACCAGGAAGCTGGAACGCCGGTAAAGGTTGCCGCCCGACACCGCGCCGACCAGGTGGCGCACCAGCCCAAGGGCAACGTTATTGTCGAATAGCACCGCGGAACGCCCGGAAGGCGCGGACCGCGCACCAAGACGCCGGACGGCGCGTTCAGCCGCCTTGCGGCCAGTGCTCTCGGGATCCGCGAGCATCTCGAAACACCCCTTGTCGTCCCAGTCCCAGTCACGCTGCATTCCCGAGCCGTCGCGGGCCACCAGGACGCACGATTGATCGAATCGCGTGCTGCGACCGCTCCCGACGAAGCCGTGGCTGTTGGCGTAGACGCCGATGGCCGCGTCTGCGGAGACCGAAGCACCTTCGGAATTCTCGACCCGGACATCGGCTTCCATACCCGCCTGTTCGATCCGTTTGGCGCGTTCTATCAAAGCGCTCATCTCGAGCTCGCATGGATGCCATTGGTCGAAATCTTCGATTCGGGACGCCATCAGCTCGGCCGGCGCAAGCCCGCCGGCGGGATCGGGCTGGGTATGCCGGGCGATCGCCAACGCCTGGTCTACAGCGCGTTCCAGCGATTCAGCGCCAAGGTCGCCGGTGGACGCGCTGCCGCTGGCACGGTTGATGTAGACAGTGACCGAAACGCCGCGGTCACGCGCATCTTCGAGCACGTCAACTTCACCCAGCCGAACCGTAACGTTGCGCCCGTGGCTCGAGGCGATGCTAACCTCGGCCGCATCCGCGCCACCGGCACGCGCTCCTGCCAGCACTTGCGCGGCGGCATCTTCCAGCATGGCGCGCTCCCGCTCGGGGTCGTGCAGCAGCGGTGCAGCCGTCTCGTTGGCCCGACTCGTGACCTGGTTCATTGCGTGCCCCCAACGGTCAATCCGTCGATCCGAAGGGTCGGCTGGCCGACGCCCACCGGCACGCCCTGCCCTTCCTTGCCGCAGACGCCGACGCCGGAATCCAGTTTGAGGTCGTTGCCGACCATGGCCACGCGCGTCAGTACGTCCGGTCCATTGCCGATCAGCGTCGCCCCCTTCAGTGGCGCCCCCAGCTTGCCGTTCTTGATCCGGTAGGCTTCCGAGGCGACGAAGACGAACTTGCCGGACGTGATATCGACCTGGCCGCCATTGAAGTTCACCGCATAAATACCGTCGTCGACCGAGGCAATAATCTCTTCCGGCGCGTGCTCGCCCGGCAGCATGTAGGTATTGGTCATTCGCGGCAGCGGCAGGTGCGCGAAAGACTCGCGACGCCCGTTGCCGGTGGGTTCGACGCCCATGGCGCGAGCGTTGAGCTTGTCCTGCATCAACCCGGTCAGTCGGCCGTTCTCGATCAGCACGTTGCGCGCGCTTGGCGTACCTTCGTCGTCGATCGACAACGACCCGCGACGCTCGGCCAGCGTGCCGTCGTCGACCACAGTGCAGTGCTCGGTCGCAATGCGTTCACCCATCCGGCCGCCGAAAGCGGAAATGCCCTTGCGGTGGAAGTCCCCTTCCAGGCCGTGACCGATCGCTTCGTGCAGCAATACCCCGGGCCAGCCAGGCCCGAGCACTACCTTCATGAACCCTGCCGGTGCATCGACGGCCTCGAGATTGACCAGTGCCTGGCGGACCGCCTCGTCGGCGAATTTCTGCCAGGACTCGGGCGCCATCAGGCCGGACAACGCATAGCGCCCGCCGCCGCCGGCGTTGCCCGATTCGCGGCGATCGCCCTGCTCGGCGATGACCCGGACATCAAGGCGAATCAACGGTCGCACGTCGCCGGCCAGCGTTCCGTCGCTGGCGGCAACAAGAATCGACTCGTGCTGGCATGACAGCGAAACGCTGACCTGGGTAATCCGCGGGTCCAGCGACCGGGTATAGGCGTCGATCGTTCGAAGCAAGTCCACCTTGCTTGCCGAATCCACCGCCTCGACCGGATTGTCGGCCGCGTAAAGGGCCGGCACATGGACCGGACGGGTCACTGCACTCGTGCCCGAGCGTCCCGAGCGAGCGATGGCCCGGGCGTTGCCGGCCGCCTGCATCAGCGCCGGCATGTTGATCGCGTCGGCATAGGCAAACCCGGTACCGGTGCCGGAGATCGCACGCACGCCAACGCCCTGGTCGATAGAAAAACTGCCCGATTTAACGATACCGTCTTCAAGCGACCAGCCTTCGTTCTGACGATGCTGGAAGTACAGATCGCCCAGGTCTACTTGCCCCTCGACCAATCGGCCCAATGCGCGTTCGAGATCCCCGCGGTCGATCCCGGCGGGCGTCAACAGCGAATGGGTTGCCAGTTCAAGCATGATTTCAAAGTCCTTGTTCGTGATTCGAATATTCGGCCCCGAAGGGTCTTATTCAACCGTCGTCACGCTCGGCGGGCTCTACCGCAACGGGCTCGATGACTGGTTGCTGCCAGTCGCCCGTCACCGAATAGCGCACCTCGGAGATTCCACCCAGCGGTTTTGAAAAGATCTGCTGCAACGCCGCGCCCGCAGCCGCACCTACCGGACCCCCGGCCAGCGCCCCGATCACCGGTAACGCCGATCCGACTCCGGGGCGAACGATAAGCGTCTGGTCATAGGTACGATTCTCCAGGTCGGTTTTTCCGCGCATGCGCACTTCGGCAGCCGGCGCGTCGATGCGCATGTCCTCGGTGGTTGCCACGCCGTCGGCAAGGTCGAAATGGCCGGCAACACGATCGAACGACAGCCCCTCGCCGAACACGTCCGAGAAATCAAGTCGGAGCCGGCGCGGAATCGAATTCAGGCTGACCAGGCCGAGCAGCCGCCCGGCGCCCGGGCTGGCTTCCGGGATAACGCCATCGGTGATCACCAGGTCCAGTCCGCCATCGATTCGCGCCAGGCTGAGATCCAGCGGGCTGCCTGGCCAGCGTCCCTCCAGCTCGATCACAGCCTGACCGCGCAGCAGCGCAAGGTCGAAGCCTGCCTGGTTCAGTGTCTGGCCCAGGTCCCGCGTGGCCATGCGGATCCGCATCCGGCTGAACGGTTCTGCGGCGTCCCGAAGCCATTCGCCGGAGCCTGTCAGTTCCAGGCCGTCGCGACTACTCGATACCTGCTCGATCTGCAGGCCGCGGTCACTACGATGGGAGTTCAGACGGAATTCACCCAGATCGAGCTGGCCCCACTGGAGATCACGTACAACAATATCGAGGGCCGGCAAACCGGTCGGATCCAGGTCGGATGGCGAATCCGGCGTCGCCTGCCCGCCGCGCGGCGGCGGCCAGGCGAGACGGGTCATGTCGGCGACTATGGATCGGTCGGCAACGCCAGACGCCGGAAAACGTATCGAGCCGGCCAGCTGCGGCCCCTGCCCTTTCAATCGCCAATAGTTTTCTTCGCGATTCAATGTTATGCCGACACGGCCCAGCGACGACTGCTGCACACGCAGATCGTCGACCTTGACATCCAGCCATCCCGACAGGCCGGCGCCCCGATCATCGGAACGCAGCTCCAGCCCGGTCGAAGTCATGCCTGCAAGCAAACCCAGCCACTGATCAACGGCTAGCGTCTGCAACCTCCCTTCAACAATGAAGTTCTCGGCCGCCGGCAGATCGACCGTCGCATCACCCAATCCCAATCCGAGTTGCCAGTAATCGGACCGCATCAACCATTCGCCGGCCAGCCGGTTCTCGATTCCGAAGCGTAGCGGCTGTAGCGTATCGCCCAGCGGCAGCTTCATCTCGAAAGGCCAAATCGATTCGGCCGATTTCTGCAACGGGCTTGGAAACCTGGAGACCACGCCTTCAAGACTGCTTTTCACATGAAGTTGCAACCCCGTCTCTTCGTGGTTTTCATTCGCGGATTCGAAGGCGATTTCGAATGGTGCGCTGCCCTTGAGCCTGTTGACCGCATTGCCGAGGCTGTCTTTCCAGTCCGAAGGGATGAGTCCGCGAACCGGAAAAATGCCCTCCAGCGAGAAACTGAAAGACGGACTGAACCAGCTGTTCAGCGCGACCTCTACCGGTTCGGCCAGCAATTTCGCTGTCAGCACCGCAGGCCCGAGACGTTCGTGTGTGAACGGCAACTCGCCGGATATCGCATCAAGTGCTATGCCCTGCTCAGCAAGCGTCATCCCGGCTTCCGTAAAGTGAATGGATCCGAGCAATCGCCAATCGTCCTTTCGCTTGACCGGAAACCAGATTGTGGCCTCAGCCGATGCGCCGGCTCGCCACTGCAACCGATCAAGTGCGCGATCGACACCTGCAAGCGGAAGCGCACTGGCCAATCGCGCCAATCCGTCGGCGCCCGCATCGACGGCTTCCAGCTGTAGTTCTATTTCCGCATTGCGCGCCTCCTCGATTTGTACCAGAGGCGCCATCAGGGTCACGCCGGCGACTTGTCCGGAATCGACGACGGCGCGCATCGATTCGCCGGAGAACTCAATACGGCCGCTGACCTCCTCTGCCACTGGCCAGCGCTTCGCATAGGCGAGCTCAAGACCGGAAAAGGCGGCCCGGCTATTGACCGAGCCGGCGGGAACATGCTGCTTCCAGTTCACGGGTTCACCGAAAAGCGTGGTCGCCGCCTGCGCAGAACCAATTTGCAGCAGCGCCTCATCCAGCCATCTTCGCGTGTTGGGACCTATACCCTGCAGTGGCAACCAGCGGCGGGGCGATTGCGAACTCAATCTCGGAATGTCGATCACCAGGTCGACAAATGGACGCTCGCCGGCCAATTCGATGGCGCCGTCGACAATCATCTGAAGCTCCGGATGCTCGAGCGAAAAACCCGCGAAATCCAGGCGCGCCAGCCCGATTCCGACTTCGCCCGAGACCCGGGCGACCTGAAGCGGTTGCGGATAAAGCCCGGGGATATCGATCTCCCCTTCGCCCGAAGGTCGGAGGAGCAGTCTATCTCCGCTCAGCGCCAGGTCGACGCGCTCGAGTTCCACCGCCAATTCCGGATCCTCCATGCGCGCAGCAAGGTCCTGGATTCGACCTTCGGCAAGAAACAACGCGCCCAGCGCGGTCGAACCCAGGCGAAGGTCGGTGGCCGTGCCGGAAACTCTGGCGGGCCAGAACTGTGCAAATCCGAGCCATGGCTGAAGCAGCGCATGGAGATAGTCCAGCTCGATTTTTTCCGCCACCACGCCGTGTCGACCGTTACGGCTACCGTAAGCCAGCCCATCAATCAGCATCGCATCGCCATCGCCGAATTCACGCGCGTTGACTTCGAGCGCGACTTCGTCCTGGCGCCAGATGCCGTCAAGCTCGAAATGGCTGGACATCCGTCCGGCAATTCCGCCTTCGGCCAGCGAATGAAGATCGACCTTGCCGTGAACCCGAGCGCCTTGGCTACGACTCCATTCCAGCCACCATTGCATTTGGGCGCGAAGATCAAGCACGCCTTGGGCAGTAGATTCGAACGCCACGTTCGATAAGCCGATATTGGGGGCGCGCGCAAATCCGGATAGCGACTGGAGCCGTGATTCCGGCATGTGGAGCACAAACCGTGCCTCAATAAATTCGCCGGAACCCCCTTCCGGCAAGGCATTCATGCGTACCCGCAACCGATCCGCAGCGCGGCTAAGCCGCGCCTCAGGCACCTCCCAGGACATATCGGGAAGGCCTCTCGGCGAAACGCGTATCCCCGAATTGCGCAGCAGCACATCACCGGCTGAAATAGCCCGTTCCCATCCTTCGGCCAATCTGCCGCCACGATCCAGCCGCCAGCTCCATTGGCCATCGTCATCCTGGACCAGCAGCATATCCAACCCCAGCACCACCAGCTCGAAACTGTTGCGACCGGGTCGCACGACGTTGTAAAGCTTGAACTCCAACCGCGCCTGGTCGACATCCAGCAGGCGCTCTTCCGGGCGACCAACCTCAAGCCCGATCAACGTGATCTGCGGGGATAGCCGGGGCCAGCGCGCCTCGATGCGCTCGATGCGCACGGGCTGATTGAGCGCCTCTGCCAGAAATCGCTCAACGACCGGACGGAACGCGTCGGAATGGGGTGCGAGCAACCGCCCGATGCTGACCAGCACAGCCGACCCTATGATGAACCAGACCGCCAGTTTCCAGCAGCCCCGGCGCAGCCGTCGGAAGACACGCAGAATCCGCCAGTCACGAATGCCCTGACGCTTCGAGGTCAAAGCAGAACCACGTCGAACTGTTCCTGGGCGTACTGCTCTTCTGCCTGGAACCGAATATTGGTGCCCAGTTGCTCGGTGACTTCGGCTAGCGGGCCTGTATATTCATCAAGCATCTTATCGACCACCGGCGGTGCAGCCAGGACCATCAGCCGGCCCGTCTCGAATTGTCGAACGGCGCGCAGGATTTCTCGAAAGATTTCAGAACAGACGGTTTCCGGCGATTTCTGCCAGCCTCGTCCATTGCACTGCGGGCACGGATTGCACAGGCGGTGTTCCAGGCTCTCGGTTGTCCGTTTGCGCGTCATTTCCACAAGGCCCAGCGCGGAAATCTCCGACACCGTAGTCCTTGCCGGATCCCTTCCCAGCGACTGGTTGAGCATGCGCATGACCTGACGCTTGTGCTCTTCATCGGTCATATCGATGAAATCGACGATGATGATGCCGCCCAGGTTTCGCAATCTGAGCTGACGCGCGAGCGCCTGCGCGGCCTCCATATTGGTCTTGTAGACAGTTTCGGCGAAATTACGGGTACCGACGTAGCCGCCTGTATTGACATCTACGGTTGTCATGGCCTCGGTTTGATCGATGGTCAGGTGGCCGCCCGACTTTAGCGATACGTTGCGTCTGAGCGCCCGCGATATTTCGTCTTCGACGCCATAAAGATCGAACAGCGGACCGGAACCCGGAAACGCCTCCAGACGCTCCGACCACTCGCCGATAAAAGTGTCGGCAAAACTGCGCGCGTGGGCGTAAATTTCGGGGTCATCGAAGCGGACCCGTTCAATGCCCGAGTGCATCAGGTCGCGCAGCGCCCGAAGCGGAAGCGAAAGATCCTCGTAGATGCAGGTGCCGGGCTCGCAGCCGTTTTCGAGCTTCTTCTCCACCCCGGACCAGAGACGCCGCAGGTAGTCGAGATCCCGCTTCAGCTCGATTGTCCCCACGCCTTCGGCATTGGTTCTGAGAATCAATCCGCTTCCGGCCTGGCCATGATCTTCGAGGATCTCGCTGACCAGTTGACGCAGCCGCACCCGCTCGGTTTCATTATCGATCCTGAGCGAAACACCAATGCTGCTTGAGCCCGGGAGATAGACCAGGTATCGCGATGGCAGGCTGAGCTGGGTGGTAAGCCGCGCGCCCTTCGAGCCCATGGGGTCCTTGACGACCTGAACCGGAAGGCTCTGGCCTTCGCGAATCATTTCACCGATCGGCGGAATTTGCGGTTCGCCGTTTTCATCGACAGCATCCGACTCGAGTTCCGGGCGTGACCGGGCAATCTCGCCGGCATGGAGGAAAGCGGTACGGCTTAGACCGATGTCGACGAACGCTGCCTGCATGCCGGGCAGAACGCGCTCGACACGCCCCATGTAGATGTTGCCCACGAAGCTGATATCACCCACGCGTTCCAGGTGAAGCTCCTGCAGCAAACCGTTCTCGACCAGGGCGACCCGGCTTTCCGACGGCGTGACGTTGATCAGCAATTCGTTACTCATGGTTGCTCACGGCGAGCACTCCTGGACTGTCGAACAATCATATACGTAGTTGCGCAGACGGCACGCGAGCGTCGGGGCCGGAGCAGGCCCGCGTCAATCACGCAAGAGCCCGGCCTGACGAAGCAGGACGCCGGTTTCGAACAGCGGCAAACCGACCACGCCGCTGTAGCTTCCGCACAGATTGGAGATCCATGCTGCTGCCGGTCCCTGGATTGCATAACCGCCGGCCTTGTCCAGCGGTTCGCCGGAGGCCGCGTATCGGCCGATCCAGTCTTCCGGCAGGGGCTCGAAGCGAACCACCGATTCGCAAAGGGCGGTTTTTGTCGACGAATCCGGACCGACCAGTGCAACCGATGAATAGACCCTGTGACTGCGTCCGGAGAGACCCCGGAGCATCTCACAGGCCTGGACCTCGTCGCGCGGCTTTCCGAGGCAGACGCCGTCGCGCACCACCTCTGTGTCAGATCCGATTATCCAGCACTGCGGCGAGGTCTCCGCGACCGCGCGAGCCTTTTCCACCGCCAGTCTCAGCACGTAGTCATCAGGCGCCTCGCCTGCGCGCGGGCGCTCGTCTATGTCGGCGGGACATACCTGGAAATCCGCGACAAGAATGGTCAGCAATTCGCGACGGCGGGGCGAAGCCGATGCCAGTATCAGAGGGCGCCCCGCACGGCTGTGACGGGCTTCTTGGCATGCTTCGATCACGTCGCCCTTGTGTCTCGATGATAAGGATGTCCGGAAAGAAACGTCCATGCACGGTACATCTGCTCGCCCACGATGACCCGCACCAGCATGTGCGGAAAAGTGAGTTTGCTGAGCGACCACCTTGCAGTGCATTGCAAAAGCAGTTCTTTCGAATGTCCCGAGGCGCCGCCGACAATCAGAGAAACCGGCTCGCCGGTCATCATCCAGCCCTCGAGGCGCCCGGCCAGATCGCGGGTCGACCATTCCGACCCACGCTCATCGAGCGCTATCCGCGGACCGGGCCCGGCGCATTTGGCCAGCAGCGCCTCGCCTTCGCGGCGCCGTTCGTCGCCGCCCGTCGCTCGCGGCGGCGCGACCTCGACCAGTTCCATTCCGAGATGGGGCGGCATTCGCCGTGCATATTCGTGCCAGCCCCGCGCAACCCAGTCCGGCATCGAGCGCCCGATTGCAATCAGTCGTATCTGCAACCGCGTACTTCCTTCAGCTGGACTGCGCCGGACGGCTTCGGGTAGCTTCGTTCCACAACTTTTCGAGATTGTAGAAGACGCGCGTCTGAGGCAGCATCAGGTGAACGACCACCTCGTTGAGATCGACCAGCACCCATTCGCCTTCCTGCTGGCCTTCCACACCCATCGGCGCCGGCAGCCCCAGCGCCTTGATCTTCATGCTCAGCCGATCGGCCATGGCCTTGTTCTGGCGGCTCGAGGTTCCACTTGCCACCACCATGAAATCGGCAAAAGTGTTGCGCTCGCGAAGATCGAAGACCTCGACATCCTGCGCCTTGGCATCTTCGAGCACCTCGAGCACCAGATCACGAAGAGCGCATGGGTCGCCCTCTTCCAGTGCCGCCAGAGTCGGCCCCCTCACGGTACTCGCACCGTTCATGGATCTTGCCTGAAACGGAGCAGCTCGACGTCGTCACGGCCCGTATTGATCATGTTTCTTGCACTCACTGGTTAGGACACTGGACCGGGAACGATAGCAGAACGAGTTCACGGTCGGTTTCTATGCTAGTGTTTATTGGGGGACCGGCAACATAATTGGAGACTTCACGTGCGGTTGTTCCATCGACGAACACCCGCTCCAGGGTACCGACCACTTCGTCTGTGACCGTTACCTCGTCGCAATAGATGCAGAAGCCGCGAACATCGAGCACTTCCATCAGATTCCCGCCAGGCAACGTGGACGGCAGCTCTGTATCAGCTATGACCCAGCGCGGCGAATTGGTATTGTCGAAGTAGAACCGGATCCATGCTTCAGCGGTCTCGGTGATCAGCACCGTCGATCCCCCGGCTGTAGTGTCGGGCGAGAACCAGGTGCCGAGCAGCGGCACGGGGTCGTCGCCGAGCGACGGAACCGTCGGACAGGCGCCGCCGCCGATGCTGACCGGATCGAACAGCTCGGCGCCATGATTGCCGTTCAGGCGCCAGGCATACATCAACAGTCCCTCGGAGATCTGCGTGACCTGTACTTCGCCGACCACCTTCAGCGACGACCTGATATCGTTGCTGGTCGAACGGAAAAGCACCGCATTGAAAAACGCGCCTATGGGCTCTTGATCAGTGTTGACCGGTACTGTGTCGGTAATATAAAAAGTCGGAATACCAGATTCGTCGTAGGTGTACCAGATTGCGAATCGGCCGCCGCCGCCGACCTGCCAGTCGATGCCCTGGCGAATCGGGACAGGCCGAGCCGCGCTCCACGCCCCGCGACCGGTAATGGAGGAGGCGGGCGCCGGTGGATCGAGGACAATTCCTCCTTTATCGACGCTGGCTGTAACAATCATATCGGCTTCGGTCGCAGCATCATTTTCAATTACCACGAAATAGCGGCCGCTCTCGGGAAGTTGCAGGCTGGCGTTCCATTGATCTCCGCTCTGGGTAGCTTGCAACAGAACCTGGCCCGGCGCCGGCGGCGTCTGAGGTGCTGTCGCGGCCAATTCCTCGAAGCCCCGACGCCGGATCGTGACATTGGAAACCGCCCCCTCGACATCGACGTTCAGCGCCGCCATACCGGGGGGTACGTCGATATACAGCAGGTTGTGGGTCGCGCCCGACGGCAGCACCACCGGATAGGGCTGGCCTTCGAACAAAGCAGTCTCTGCCGGTGCATTGATGCCGGTGCGGGTCACGCTCACCGGAACGATGCCAACGTCGGCTGGCCGGTCGGGGGACGAGGCGATGGCAATGACGCCCTGCCAAACCTCATCGCGGCCCATGGCAGGCTGGTCCCAGTATACCGGCACCGTCAGCGCCCCGCCCGGGTGAGCCCCCGGTGCGGTCACGACCAGGCTGGGATCACGCTCTTCCCCGAATACGGCAAACTCAAACGGCGCACGATCTGAACCGGAGACCGATGAGGTCCAATTCTGGACAAGCACCCACCATTGCCCCGCCTCCGGAAGCTCGATTTCGCAGCGTTCGAGATCGATGGGTGACAACGACGCGCAGACTTCTTCATTTGCCTGCGCAATGCCGTCACCATTGAGATCGCGGCCAACGTAAAGATCGATATCCGCCGCTGTCGAGGCGGAGGTTTCAGCGGCAAGCAACAGCGTATCTGCGGGCACGTCGACGAGCTGAGTCTCGGTACCGACCGGAGTGTCGAACGGACTGGTGGGCGTCGGGTCCTGTTCGAGCAAAGGCGAGCGTCGCGCCGGAAGCAGCAGCGAACTCGTGCGCAGCACCAGTTCTTCGATTTCGACCAGGTCATCAATGGTCATTTCGCCCCGCCCGCGGTTGCTCTCGGAGATAAAACTCTGCGGGCCCGGCGGCTCACCGGCGGCAATCAAGGCGCCGACCGGAAGCCGCTGGGTAGTGAAATCGCCTGCCACCGGCGTAAGTACAACGCTCCCGGCACCCCATTGCCCCAATCTGACGGTGCCGCGCGAGATCTCGATCTGCAGCTCGCGCTGCTCGCCTTCGCTCAACGTAAACGAATTGGGCGTGACCTGGATACCGACATCACCTTCAACGCTGACGTTCCAGGAACCTGCGCCCAGGGCGCGCAACGTGCGCGTGAAGCTGCATGTACCAACGCAGTTGCCGCTCACGACGCCTGGCAGGTTCAAAGCGCCCGGATCGCCGCCCTGCGACGGGTTGGCTGCAAGAAACTCGGCTTCAGAAACCGGCAGATAAAGACCGGCCTGAGCTGCCAGGTCCACTTGAACGCCACCGGCGCCACGGTCCGGTATCCGCGCTTCGGAATCGTCGGAATTGCGAACAATGCCGGCGGCGGCGGTGGTCTCCAGGGCCGAGATCACCTCGTCGACGCCCCAGTCCGGGTTCGCGGCGCGCAACAGAAGCGCCGCGCCGGCAACGTGCGGAGAGGACATCGACGTGCC
>Ga0209947_1000138_pt1 | contig 40709 bp, 39 predicted proteins | sample SalPonR2_B_D2_MG_FD_185706 | JGI IMG/M metagenome (GOLD analysis project Ga0209947, IMG submission 185706) | Salt pond soil microbial communities from South San Francisco under conditions of wetland restoration - Salt Pond MetaG R2_B_D2_MG... ...
AGGTATTAGGTTAAAAATCATAATGTTATACACTTCACCCATTAAACTCATAAAAGAAGTTACTTCTAAGCTCGGTCCCGGGCCTTGGCCCGGGGGAGGTACTTCCAAGGAACTCGACAATATTTAACCTAAATTGAGCGTTTCAATTTTTTGAAGGTTTAATTTTGACGATCTCGTAAAAAGTCTATTTTAGATGGCAAAGAAAAAAGTTCAAGATCAAGGCGACGCAAATTTCGAGGAATGCAGCGTACATAGGAGTACGTGAAATTCCGAGAAATGCAGCGCAACGCAGATATTGGACTTTTTACGAAGCCATCAATTTTTATTTTAGACGCTTTCGCTGCTGTCATTCCGAGGAGCAAAAGCGACGAGGAATCTTGATTGCTAAAGATTTCTCGCTGCCGCTCGAAATGACAATGCGGATGTTTTTTAGAGTTACTTTCTGTAAAAATACCGCACCAGCGGAATAAATCGCTTTTTACGAAGCCATCAATAAAATAAATCGCAAAGACGGCGGTAAAACTTCGAATACGGGGTTTGCGTGATGTTTAGAATATTTATTGCAGACGACCATGCAGTGGTGCGTGAGGGGCTGAAACAGATCATCTCCGAGGTATCGGATATGCGGGTGGTCGAGGAGTCGGATAATGGATTTGATGTGGTCTCCTATGTCGAGATGAATCCTTATGATGTCATCGTTTTGGACATCACGATGCCCGGACCAAATATTCTCGATCTTATCAAAGAATTACGTCAAAAAAAGCCCAGGCTCCCCATTCTGGTGCTTAGCATCCATCCAGAGGAGCAATATGCAGTCCGTGTTTTACGGGCAGGCGCTTCCGGCTACCTGACCAAGGAAAGCGCCCCGGATGAGCTGGTCAGCGCCATCCGAAAAGTGGCCAATGGCGGTAAGTATGTGAGTGCTGCCTTGGCGGAGAAAATTTTGTTCACCCTGGGGACGAACGAGGAGCAAATGCCCCATGACAACCTCTCCGACAGGGAATACCAGGCGCTTTGCATGATCGCTTCAGGCAAAACCGTCAAGAGTATCGCGGAGGAACTGAACCTGAGCGAAAAAACCGTAAGCACCTATCGCACGCGTGTGCTGCAGAAGATGGGGATGAAAAGCAATGCGGAGATCACCCACTATGCTTTCAAGTATGGATTGGTAAATTAATCGGCGCGAGCCTTTTAACTCGCCTGGTTCTCTCTATTCAGGGTTTGACAACCTTCTGAAAGGCTGTTTATGATATATGGATCTTTATTTTAACATTTACCAAACAGAGGAGCAAGTTACATGGCAAACATTGGTATTATTCGATGTGAAAAGAATGAGCAGCGATGCCCTTTAACCAACTGCATCAAAAGCCTGCGCAATACCCAGCAGGCGTTTTCCGATTATGAAGACGCGGAACTAATTGGCGTGTTTACCTGCCGCTGCCCCGGTGATAATGTGGCCAATCTCGGTAAAATTCTGCAGAGCAAGGGGGCGGAAGCCATTCATGTGTGTACCTGCACCTTTGCCAACAAGGGCGATGACGGCTGGGTCATGGGGGATGGATTCTGCGAAAACATTGATGAGCTGATGCAGCGATTATCCGATGCGGTGGATGTTCCTTGTGTGAAAGGCACCGCCCATCTGCCGGAGGGATATGAACCGAAGGTTTTTAAATAGACGGATAGCAAACAATGGCGGATACGTTTGATGATTTTGTCGAGGCGCTTCAGTCTCAAATAGATGAGGATACCCGGCAAACTTATGGCGAAAAATTCTTTCAGCGCTGGAAAAATCCCCGTTATCTGCAGACCCTGATGAGTCCGGACGGCTATGCGAAGGAAACCGGCAGTTGCGGGGATACCATCGAGGTGTATTTAAAGTTCGAAAAAGGCAGGGTTAGTGAAGCCGGCTTTCAGACGGACGGGTGTGGCACAAGCCTGGTTTGCGGCTCCTATGCCGCCCAGATGGCCATGGAAAAAACGCCCGAGGGCCTGAGCGAAATAAGCGGTGAAGATATTCTGGCCGAGCTTGGGGGGCTGCCGGCTGAAGACGAACATTGCGCTTTTTTGTCGGTAGCCGCCCTTCAGTCGGCATTGGAGGATTATATGAGCCGCAAGGGGCGATGCCGATAAAATAATTCTGCTGCCTTCCCCATAGCCTTCCTGACAAACCCAGCCGGGCAAGCCTTGATGGCCCCGTAAAAAAAACCGCCTATGCCGCCTGGGCGGAATCTTTAAAAAACGGTCGGTATTTTTATGTCTGGCACCAATCGCCCATTTGAAGCCCGCTAATGTCGTGTGTATATTAATTGATAGGGATTCTGTGGTTATGGAGACCGATGATGGGAATTAATGAAGGGGATATGGTTGTCTGTTACTTCAAGGATAAAGGGCCAAAGCTGGTTCGGGCGACAGCGGACGGGGAGGTCAACACGGCTCACGGGAAACTGTCTTTTTCAAGAATGCTTGGCAGGCCATATGGCGACACCATTACAACCAGCATGGGCCATCATGTGTATTTGCTGAGGCCCACGGCTGAGGATCTGGCCATGGGGGTGCGCCGGATTTCGAATATCAACTATCCCAAGGATATTTCACGAATTCTTTACAGAATCGGCATTAGGCCGGGCGCCCGCGTGGTTGAACTCGGTGCCGGCTCCGGGGCCATGGCCATCAGCCTGGCTTTTGCAGTGGGCGAGGAAGGCCTGATATATGCCTATGATATCCGGGAGGACATGCTTACATGTACCGGCAAAAACTTGCGTCGGGTGGGGCTGGACCGCCGTGTAGAGCTGAAATTTCGGGAAAAAATGGAGCCGCTGGCAGAGAAGGAGGTGGATGCGGTTCTGATGGATATTCCGACACCCTGGCAGGAGCTCGATGTCGCCTGGGAGGCCCTTTGCTGGGGAGGGTACCTGGCATGCACGGTGCCTACCTATGACCAGCTGGGCGAGCTCGCCGTTTGTCTGGCCAAAAAATCCTTTCTTCCCCTCGAGGCCATGGAAATCATGTGCCGCCCCCTAAGGGCGGAGAGGGGGCGGACACGCCCGGAATTCAAAATGATCCCCCATACGCAGATGATTCAGTTTGCCGCTAAAGTGGCGCCGGTCGATGTCGATGAGGGGGAGGAGGCGGCTGATTGAAGACCGGATAAGGGCTCCTGATTTTTTCGCCTGTGAGAGGATTGATGATGCATAGACTCGTTCTTTTAAGGCACGGTGAAAGCCTCTGGAACAAGGAGAATCGGTTTACCGGGTGGGCCGATGTGGATCTAACCGATGCCGGCATCCGAGAGGCCAGATCCGCGGGCCGGATACTCAAAGAAAAAGGCTTTGTCTTTGACATTGCCTTTACCTCTGTTTTAAAGCGCGCCATTCGCACCCTCTGGATCATAATGGAGGAGATGGATCGGGTATGGATTCCGGTAGAAAAATCCTGGCGGTTGAATGAGCGGATGTACGGTGGACTCCAGGGCCTTGATAAGGCTGAAACGGCAAAAAAGTATGGCGATGAACAGGTTCAAATCTGGCGGCGCAGCTATGATACGGCGCCCATGGCCTTGGACGCAAACGATCCCCGGTATCCCGGTTTTGATCCGAAGTATGCGGGGCTGGATAAAAGCCGGATGCCAAGGACGGAGAGCCTGAAAGATACGATTGAACGGTTTCTGCCCTATTGGCATGAGACTATCGTGCCGAAAATAAAAGACGGCAAGCGCGTTATCATCGTTGCCCATGGGAACAGCCTGAGGGGGCTTGTCAAACACCTGGACGATATATCGGAACAGGAAATCGTCAAGCTCAATATACCCACCGGCATCCCGCTGGTTTATGAGCTAGACGATGCGTTAAAGCCTCAAAAAAAATACTACCTGGGCGAGCCTGATGCCGTTGCACGCGCCGAATCAACAGCAGCGAACCCGGGCAAATCAAAATAAATAATGTCCGCACGGGCAGCGTTATTTTGATTTTTTCTTCAGGCGGGAGGATAGAGCGTTATGAAATTAACCGATTACCTGGATCAAGAGTTGATCTATATGGATTTTAATGCGGATAATAAGTCCGCCCTGCTGAGAAAAATTGCCGACCGCGTATCTGAGCGCTTTCCTGAGGTCAACCGCAAGGAATTGTATGAGAAGCTGAACCGGCGCGAACAAGCCGGCAGTACCGGGATCGGCCGCGGTGTAGCGATTCCGCATGCCACGGTTGATGGCCTGCCCAAAACCGTTTGCATGCTGATATGCATTTCAAAAGGGATATCTTTTGACGCCGTGGATCAGCTTCCCGTTCGCCTCGTCTTTTTTCTGGTCAGTCCGCCCGGAGAAACCGGGTTGCATATCAAATTGCTTGCAAGGATCGCCCGCCTTGTCAAAAAGGCGGAGTTTTTAGACACGGTGGCCACATCCTGCAACTCTGAGGAAATCTACAGGCAGGTTGCAAAAGAGGATAATCGCCATGTCGAATAAGGAAGAAGCGGATATGCAGCTCCTGTTCGTGGTGGTAAAGGATCACCATCAGGTGGAAGACATCCTGACCGGTTTTCTTGAGCTCGGTTTAAGGGGGGCGACGGTTATTGATGTGAGGGGCATGGGACAGATTATCTCGTCTGAGATACCCATATTCACGGGGTTTAAATCTCTATTTCCCGGATGGGGGGCGGATACCTATATGATTATGTCCGTGGTCGATCGACAGTCCCGGGAAAAAGCCTTTCAACTGGCACGGGAGGTTTGCAGTAATTTTGAATCTCCGGGCTCCGGAATTATGTTTACTTTGCCTGTCTCCCATGTGGAGGGGTTGGCAGAGGAGATACGCTAGGTGCTCCAGACCATTGTCGGCCTTTTTATTCTGTTATTTATATCCCTGTTGGGATATCGCAAAACTTTTGTAAGGGTGCCGCTTCCCGCCGGGGCAAAATTTTTCTTTCTCACCGGAACGGAGTTTATTTTTATCGGGCTCGCCCTGGGCGATCAGTTCATCGGCGTACTTGACCGAACAACGATTGGGCATCTGGGGCCGCTGTTTAGTTTGGGGCTGGGCTATTTCGGCCTGGTTTTCGGACTGCAGTTCGAAATCGGAAAAATTCGACGGTTTCCGCGTGCGTTTGTTTCCGCTACCGCTATCCAGGCGGCAGTAACATTTGTATGGGTTTTCGCCCCGTTTCTCTGGCTGCTTTATCAAATTGATCCCGCCGCTTCCACGGTTGGCTCAGCCTTGGCCATAGGCGCCGTCGCATGCTGCACATCCCCCACCATGATCGCCCTGATCGTAAAGGAATCCGCTTGCCGTCCAACCGGTGCCGTTGACTTGATTCGCTATATCGGCGGATTTGACACGATTATTGGTTTTACGCTTTTCGGAGCGGCCGTCTGCATGATGCATCATGCGCCCCCGCCGCTGGGCATCGATTATTTGCCGGTTCTGCAATGGATCGGCGCATCGATAGTGGTCGGCATCGGTATGGGGGTCCTCCTGCATTTGCTTACCCAGGTGCATTGCGCTGAAGATGAGCTCTGGGTATTTATCATCGGTATTATCACCTTTGCCGGTGGGGTCTCCCTGTTTTTCGGCCTCTCCCCGCTTTTCGTGAATATGGTCGCCGGTATCACGGCGGCCAACCTTCCCGGCTCCAAAGACCGGGTATTTGTTGCGCTGGCCCGCCAGGAAAAACCTTTCTACATTGTATTCCTCATCCTGGCAGGGGCGGTTTGGCGGCCCGGGACCCTATTGGGCCTCGTGCTGGCCTTCGCCTACCTGGTTTTTCGAATTGTCGGCAAGGTTTTGGGCGGCTATGTGGCTGTCCGCGCTATCGCCGGAGAATTCAGTGTTTCCCCCTGGGTTGGGTTCGGGCTTTTATCCCAAGGCGGCGTCGCCATTGCCATGGCCATGGATTTTTATCTCTCAGGCGGCAGCCCCCTTATCGACGTGATTGTCGCCATGTTGGTGCTCGCCGTTATTGTAAATGAACTGATCAGTCCTGAATTGACCCAGCGCCTTTTGACGGGAGCGGGAAAAGGGGTCGCGTGAGACGGGTCGCCGGGCTATTGGTCATCGTCATTTTTATGGGCCTTGTGTCTGCCGGCGTCGGCGGCTGGTGTCACCTGGAAGGCGCCCGCCAGTCCCTTTCTTTTGGGTTCTTACTGATCGCCGCCTATTTATTGGGCGATATTCTTTCATGGTTTCGGTTCCCAAAGATTACGGGCTATATCGTTGCCGGTGTGTTCGCGGGCCCCTATGTGTCCAATTTTATTCCCATGGATACGGTTGTCGGCTTAAAGCTTCTGGATAGCCTGGCACTTGCGGTTATCGCGCTTTCAGCCGGGGGCGAACTGGAACTGGCCGGAATTAAAAGGCGCTGCCGGCGTATCTGTTGGGGCGTGGCGTTTCAGGTAATCGGCGTCTTTACCGGGATATTTCTTCTTATCCTTGCTGGCAGCCAATTTATTCCCTTTTTAAAAAACGCTCCGGCGCCGGTGGTCCTCTCAGCCGCAGGGATTATCGGCGTGCTTTCAATCGCCCGCTCCCCTTCTTCGGCAATGGCCATTATCAGTGAAAGTAAGGCGAAAGGGCCGTTTACGGAAACGATGCTTGGCGTCACTTTGATTATCGATGTCCTGGTTATCGCGTTGTTTGCCGTAGCCGTTTCTGTGGCGCTTGCGGTGGCCCAGCCGGATGTCCGTGTGGATGCCGTTTTTCTGATCAGTGTCGGTATTGAGCTAATTGGATCGATCCTCATTGGCATCGCGCTCGGTTGGGCTGTCGATTATTATATAACGCGGTTTGGCGCAGAACTGCCGGTATTCATTCTGGGTACGGCGTTTCTGGTGACATTTTTTTCCGATCAATTCGCCCGGTTTTTGGACACCTTTTATGCGATCCGTTTTCACTTGGAACCCCTGCTTACCTGTATGACGGCGGGATTTTTTATACGCAATTTCACGAAAAACGGGGATTTTTTCATTAAACGGCTTGATCGCCTGTCGCTTCCGGTCTACATTTTGTTTTTTTCGCTTGTCGGCGCCTCCCTGAATCTGGCCGCACTCCGGCAGACCTGGATGCCGGCCCTATTGCTAGTCATCGGGCGCTCTTTTTTTATATGGACGAGCGCCTGGTTATCCGGCCGATTGGGGGGTGACCCGCCGGTATTTGCTCAGATGGCCGGTTTTTCCTATATCGCACAGGCCGGCGTCAGCCTCGGCCTTTGCGGTATTCTCGGCAGAAGCTTTCCCGATTGGGGGGCGGCTGCGGCGGTGATGGTGGTGGCCATGATTTCCATCAACCAGTTGATAGGCCCGGTAACATTCAAATACGCCCTTGATAGGGTGGGGGAAGCTCGGGGCAAACGGCACGCCACGGGCAGCTAGCGGATTACCGGGTTACTTTTAAGGAACTTCGGGTATTAGGTATTGATGGCTTCGTAAAAAGTCCAATATCTGTGTTGCGCTGCATCCCTCGGAATTTCACGTACAGCTAAGTACGCTGCATTCCTCGGGATTTTGCGCGCCTTGATCTTGAACTTTTTACTTTGCCATCCTAAAATCGACTTTTTACGAGATTGTCAGGTATTAGGTTAAAAAAAATCAAAAGCTCCGTGCCTTTGTCATTCCGAGGAACGAAAGTGACGAGGAATCTTGATTGTTCAAGATTCCTCGCTGCCGCTCGAAATGACAATGCGGATGTTTTTAGGGTTACTTTCTGCAAAAATACCGCCGCGGCGGAATAAACCGCTTTTTACGAGGCGGAATGCAGGTTTGTAATGCGTTCATCCAAAGTCTGCTAGAAAGTGTACTCCATGCTTATGTAGAACAGTCGGTCATCCTCGTCGGCATCTTCGGGCGTCCCATACAAGCCGGAAAGTAAAGATTCCGTATAATCGCGGTCGATCCATTGATAGCCGGTTCTCATTTGGAGCATATGCTCCACGAGGGGCTGGTTCCAGTAAACCTCCCAGACACTGCCGCGGGTATTTAGCTTTCGGTAAGGATCCACAGAGGCAATATTCAAACCGACCCAGTGTTCCGAGCCGTCGAAATATTCCAGTCCGATTTTCGGGTTAAGCAGTTTTTCGGATGGCACGTGGTATCTGATGCCCGCATAAACCGCCCATGCATCTTCGGAATCATCGTTGTCCTCACATCCCAGATAGGGGCCAATGGATTGGATGCCATTATTAATTTTTTTTATGGAGGCAAGGTCCTTGGGGTTCTCGGGGTCCAGGGCAAGGGATGTGATAATTTCAGGCGACAGCGCCTCACTTTCCAGGGGGATGCCGTTTATCAGGATTTGATCGTCATTGGGGTCCGTTTCGCTGTATGCCACACTGGCAAATAAATCCAGCGGCAGGTCAAAAATCCTGTCATTTGACAGCTGGAACGTATACTTGTCCACATGGCCGAGTTCGTCGGGAAAGTCAACCGTCGCCGGATTCTTATCCCGGAGCAGAAGAAGCTGATTCAGGCTCTCCTTGAATTCATTGTCGCCGGTGGGACGAAGGTTGTCCACACGAAACCATTGCAGGACGCATACGGAGTTGTCCAGAAACGGAATCCGGGCGTTGAACTGGGCTGTATAGAAATCTATGTCCTCAAGGCCCTCCGCATCCCCTATAAACGGATAGGCGTCGGTGTCATCCTCACTTCTGGCGTAGATCAGGTTTAATGATTTGGCAAAAGAATGGTTGAAATAAAAGGTCAGTGCGGCGCCGTCGGACTCCGCATTAAAGGTAAGGTCCGGATAGGTACTCATGGAGGGCCGATTGTATCGGTATTTGGTTAAATATCCGCCGGAAGTGGGCAAACGGCCGAATGTCAGATTGACTTTTCTATCCAGCCATAAAGGCCGGTAATCCACGTAGGCCCTTTTTACTTTGATCGCACTGTCTGAAGGCTCATTTGAATATTGAAAATCCGGAATACTGACGTCTTCCGGATCATTCCATGACCCCCAGAGTTTGTACATGGTCAGCGTCGCATGGAACTGGACCTCCTCAGCGGGCTGGGCCATAAACTTGAGATCCAAATAGTTGACGAATGCGTTGTCGTATTCATCCTCGATCCTATCGTCATCATCATCCCGGACCAGGTCGAAATAGGAAGAACGCAGATACGCTTCGTTTCCCAGCCGGTATTTTTCGATCACTCCGGTATCCCGGATGGTTTGCTTGTAGACATGGGAGATATGATCCTTAAGCGTATTGATTTGCTCCTGCTGTCTTGTGATTCGATCCTCTAATTCCCCGGCTTCCTTTTTCTGCTCGTCTAGCTTCCGGTTAAGATCCTGCACCTGCTGCTGCCAATTTTCGTTTTCGCCTTTGTCATTTTTGGCCGCAGAGGGCGAAGCTGCAAACATGAACAGACATAATAAAAACCCAATAAACGCTACCCGTCTTAAAAACTGCATTGCAAACCTCCGAATTTAAGTTGTCTATTTCGTTCCGGCGCTATTAAATGGGGAACTACCTCTGGTTGATCATGTTGCGGAAGTTAGGCGCGGCCGATAAGCCCCTAATCCCAGACCCCGATACCTTCTTTTGAGGTATTTTTATCCTTGGCATGTTTGAGCAGGTAAATCAGAATCTGTTCCTTTTGTTCAGGGCTTTCCCATGGAATTTTCTGAAAAATGGCGTGCCCATTCTTTTCAATCAGGAGAATCCATTGCCTTTGGGTTTTCCGGGATGGCGAAAAATCATTCTTTGTATGGCAGCGTTTAAAGCATATGGAATTTTCGAACTGATTTTGTGGAAAAGGCGGCATGGGCTTTTTCCTGAGCTTTTTTATCAAGGCGGGGGATAAATCAATCAGTGCCTCTTCATCCATTGGGGTAAGGGCATTAGTCGGATGGGGTAGGAAGACATACAAACAAATCAGGATCAAACAGGTGCAAATTAAAAACGCTTTTAAGATGAATGGCCTTACGATACGGCAGTCTCGCATGAATAACCCAACAGAATGCTTCAGGATTAGTAAAATATGGAACCCATTCAGTCCTTAATCTATTTTTGAAATTAGGTACAATTACCAAAAAAATAACTGTATTTCAAAACTAAAATGACGAAAAATCTAGATTTTTTTGGCCCTGAATGCCCTCGTCTGCCTGTCCGGAATCGGCGCCATACTAGCGGATCAATCGGATAGAAGCCGGGTTTATCCATTACTCAGGGGTATTTATGGCAAAACGCGCCTGAAAAAATGGTTTACAATGAGCTGGCGGACAGATAGACCTGAAATCGTCCATTGACCAACTGTTTTATCGGAAAGGAAAGTATTGATGTCCGCTATTTTTGACGAATTAAAAAGGCGGGTGCGCCCCCTGTTGGCGAACAACCAACTGCTCGAGCAAAAAGTCCGGATCAAAGCCCGGCCCCTTAGCACGGAGGAAGCCATCGGCAACCCGGAAGCCAATGACTTCCCCTTGCAGAAGGGCAAGGAGCGGCTGATGCAGGCGGAGTTCCAAGGCGCCCTGGGGCAGGCCTATACCGACCAGTTTGGCGATTACGAGGGCACCATGGGCGAGATCCTTGCGATGCCGCTTTCCAATAATTTTCGCCGGGCCATTTTTGTTGCCGCCATCAATGCCGCCCTTCGGTATTTGGGAAAAATCGAGAGAACCATTCACTGCCGGGATGAGGGGCCGGCCCTGTGCGGTAGGCAGCTGCCCGCATTTATTCAGGAGCGCTATGGAAAGCCCAGGGTCGCCTTAATCGGATTTCAGCCCCGGATGGCCGAAAACCTGGCGGCGCATTTCCCCCTCCGGATTGTGGATATGGATCCAGAAAATATCGGGACCTCTCCCAATCGGGTCGAGATTGAGTCTCCGGAGGCAACCCGGGCCGTCGTCGAATGGGCGGAGCTTTTATGCGTTACCGGAACCACCGTTGTCAACGATACTGTCGGGCCTTTTTTGGGCGATAAACCGGTAGTTTTTTATGGTACCACCGTTGCCGGTGCCGCCTATCTGATGCATTGGCAGCGATTCTGCCAAGAGAGCAAATAGGCCAGGTTATCGCAGCCGCAGGTTGACTTTTTTTACAAACCCTTTGAACTGCCGCATGCCTCCGGCGGAGCTGACCACTTGAAGGACTGCGGACGGATCGGAGACAACCACGCCGGAAAGGCAGGTTACCGGCGTGTCTTTGAAAACTTTCGGCACCAGCGGGGTGGATGCGCCAAGGACGACCACCTCCCGGCAGTTGGAAGCGCAATGGAGGAACTGATCCATCGTGTGGTTAATGATTGATGTGGCAGTGATTAGAGCGATTTGGCAATCCGGGAGCCGTTCGGGGATTTGTGTGTCCGGCTGAAGCGATTCGGCCGGGCGGTCCTCTTTCTCAAATATAATGAGCTCACCGGCTGTTTTCCGGAGGGGACCGATTAACGGTCCGAACATGCCCACCATGCCGACCCGGTCCGTGGCGCGGATTTTGATAAAATCCAGTATATCACCGTCTTTGAAGCGGCCACTGTCGACATTGGCCAGGGCGTTGGCGGTCGCCATGCCGACGGCGGTTTCTATCTTTTTCGAGGAGCCGATAAGGTTTAGCAGTGCCAATGCCGACCGGCCTTCAAGCGGCAGCGAACCGCTGAAAAGGCTGCATCGTTTAGGCATATCCCGATGAAAGGTAAAGGCAAGACCGGTTTGACCGTTGTCCAGCACGACCGCCGTGTATCCCAGCCCGATCCGCACACTGGTGACGGTTCTCGCTTGAGCCGCTGTCCGCAGCCGATCCCTGATTCTATTCCGGATATCCATAGGATTGCGCATTTCTTAGTTCCATCGATTGCCTCTGGCGCCGGGGGCGTTCTTTATGTCGCCCCCGACATATCCGACATCGGCTGTCGCTGCATATCTGGCAGGAAAAACAGTCCGGGCAGTCATGCTTTTTCGGTGCATCGGGATCCTGCTCCGGTATGTAGAGTTTTCCGGGAAGCCCCGGGATTTTTTTAAATGGCATTTGACAAGCCCTCCCTTATGGAACGATTCGATTGCCGCCGCAAAAGATCATCAGTTTATCGTGCTTCGTGCATCCCAGCGTCATATCGACCGAACGGGCGAGATCAACGGCCAGGGCCGTAGGCCTGGATATGCCGAATAACATTTTGATCTTTGCACGGGCGGCTTTTTGGACCAGTTCGTAGCTAAGCCGCGATGACATAACCCCTAAAACGACCGACGGCATTTTGTCGTCCAGCACCACGCGCCCGATCGCCTTGTCCAGGGCATTGTGCCGGCCGACGTCTTCGGCAAAGGAGATGGGGGCCAATGCTTGGTCAAATATCATGGCCGCATGCGCGCTGTGGGTTTTTGGGTGGAGTACTTGGTATTTAGGCAGCCTATGGATGCAGCCAAGGACCTCTTCGATAGTAAACTGGTGATGGCTGATGACCGGCGTCAGGGGCCGGCAGGTGGCTCCAGCCGGTTGATCCTTGCAGATCCCGCATCCGGTCGGGATGCCGGTTTGCTTTTTATTGCACATGTCGCCGGTTTTTTGCCGTCGTCCGGGGGATAGGGTAACCGTCGCCGTATTGACGCCGGCCGCCGCGCTGAAGTCCACGGACAACAGGTCATCCAGATGTTCAATGACCCCCTCGGAAAGGCAGAATCCGGCGATAAGGGCCTCTTCATCACCGGGGCTGCACATAACCAAAGAATACGGATTGCCATCAATAACTATGGATAATGGCTTTTCAAGAATTATGGCTTCTTTTACGCTCTTTTCCCTGCCATCCTCGTAGACCGTAATCTGCTCTTCCCTGTAGTTTTTTGTCTCTTTCGGTTTATCGGCAGAGTTCACAGGAATCATCACATTCTCTTTCAGTCAGGATGTCCATGACGTACAGGATCCGCCCGGCCTTTTCCCGCCGTTTTTCAGAAACCGGTGCCGGCGGATGCGCCCTCAGCGAAGCGACGGCGGACTCTCTTGGGGCCATGGCGGCCAGGCCTTCCCCGATGACTTTGCCGGTATCCGTATCGAGGACGTGCGCATCAATACCGTTTGTCACGACGGTTACGGGAACAGTGTATGCCTCGATCAGGCAGGCAGCCGCAATCGCCGGTTTATGACGCGATACCAGGGACCCCGGCCCGTAGACGACAATCGCATAGGCGGTGCCCTCGAGCCGGACAACAAAATCAATACGGGCATGGCCGGTTTTGCCGTCAACGGTGACGGGCAGCATGATACGGCTGGCAATTTCATTTTTTTGGTAGCCTTTTTCTTCCACAATATAGCGGACGATTTGCTGTCGTGCCTGTTCATCGTGGGTCAGGGTGATGGTTTCACCGGTCAGAAAATCGGTGGTTTCGCCGAGTATGACGTATCCTTTTCCCATATGCCTCCTTTAACAGATGTTGGCGATGCTTACGGCGCCGGCAGTCGGCTGATCAGGTAGATACCGTAGGTTGCCCGTAAATTGGGCATAAATGCCACATAATTGCCGGTTTTATCCTCGCGGTCCGTGTTGATGGTTGCCACCTTTAATATATGAAAGCCCACTTCATGGGCGAATGTCGTGAAGTCCTTGATGGACAGCACCCGAATATTGGGCGTATCATACCATTGGTACGGCAGTTGGGCCGTTATCGGGGCACGACCCGTGAACAACAGTTGCAGACGGGCATACCAGTGCCCGAAATTCGGAAAACTGACCACCACTTTTCGTCCGATCCGGAGCATGGAACGGATCAGCGTCAGCGGATCATAGACCTGCTGCAGGGTCTGGCTCAGAACCACATAGTCAAAGGTATCATCCGCATAATCCTCGATTTCTTCGTTTATATCACCCTGGATCACCGTGAGTCCTTTATTGATGCATTCCGCAACCCGGGATTCGATAATCTCCACGCCGGTTTCCATCGCCTGCTTATGGTGCTTGAGATGGTATAGCAGCTCGCCTTCCCCACAGCCGAGGCCGAGTACTTTTGATTCGGGCTTAATCCATGAGGCGATGATCTGCAGATCATAGCGCACGGCAGCATTATTCCATCCGCTCGTAGACACTGTCGATAAATCCTTTGATAAGATTCGCAAGGCGCTCGTTTGGAAGCAGGAAGGCGTCATGGCCCCACTCGGCTTCGATTTCACAAAAACTGACGTCCAGCCCCCTTTTTTTCATGGCCTTGACCATGTCGCGGGATTGGTACGTCGGATAGAGCCAGTCCGAGGTAAATGAGATCACCAGAAAGCGGGCCGAAGCCTTGAGGAATACATCCACCGCAGATGATTGCCCGCTTTGCTGGGTCAGATCGAAGTAGTCGGCGGCTTTGGTGATATAGAGGAACGAATTGGCGTCAAAGCGTTCGACGAACTTGGCGCCTTGATGGCGCAGATAGCTTTCCACCTGGAAGTCGCTGTCAAAATTAAAGGAAAAATTATCCCTGTCCTGTAGCCGGCGGCCGAATTTTTGCCGCAGGGCATCATCGGAGAGATAGGTGACATGGCCGATCATACGGGCGACAGAAAGCCCCACATTCGGCCTTGGGCCGTCATAGTAGTCGCCGTTGTTCCAGTTCGGATCCGCGATAATCGCCTGCCTGGCCACCTCGTTGAAGGCAATGGCCAGGGCCGAATGCCGCATGGTGGTTGCCAGGGGGATGGCGGAGAGAACCATTTCCGGGTACTGGATACACCATTGAAGCACCTGCATGCCCCCCATGGAGCCGCCGGTCATGGAAAGTATCCGCTTGATGCCGAGATAGTCGAGAAGCGCTTTCTGCGCCCTTACCATGTCCCCGATGGTAACCATGGGGAAGCTCAGTCCATAGGGGGCACCGGTGGCGGGATGGGTCGAGGCCGGGCCGGTAGAGCCCATGCACCCGCCAAGCACATTCGAGCAGACGACAAAATACTTATCCGTGTCAATGCCTTTGCCCGGTCCTACCATATTATCCCACCAGCCCGGCTTGTCATCGGTCTCAGAGTAATGGCCGGCCACGTGGGAGTCGCCGGTCAGGGCATGGAGCACCAGGACCACATTGCTTTTATCCGCGTTCAGGCGGCCCATGGTTTCATAGGCAATCGTGATGGGCCCCAGCCGGCGACCGCTGTCGAGCGCCATCTCATTGGGCGGCTCGGCAAAGGTAAAATACTTTTTCTCGACCCGGCCGACGGAACGACCGGATCTGTCGTGGGTAATATATTCGCTCATATTTTTGGTTATAAACAAAATAAGGGGGGATATCAATCCCCCCTTTTAGTGGCCCCGGATTGTTTAAAAACAGAATCAGGCGGACTTTTGACGCGCCGGGGCATCCTCCAGAAAATGTTGCCTCGCCTTGTCAATACCCAGTTCTTTCCGCTTTTTATCAATATGGGCGATCATCATCCGGGCCATTTCCTTCGGCTCGGGTGAAAATCCCCATTTTCCGAGCCCCTGTTGCTCCAGTCCGTTGAAAAGCAGCTCATGGAATCGGGTCCCCGCGACAATGGGGAAGGTGACCCCGAATACCGTGTACACCCCTGAAGCCACGAAGTAGTGGCCGATGGAAATCGCCTTCTCGCTCATCCATTCAGGAGCGGCTCCGGCAGCCGGAAGATCCGCCATACTTTCACCGAGGCCGCCTTCCTTTACCATTTCAGCAGCAGCGATAAGTATACGACTGTTGTCGACACAGGAGCCCATGCCAAGTACCGGCGGCATCCCTACGGTTTCGCATACTTCACGGAGCCCGGGCCCCGCCAGGTATGAAGCTTCAGGCGTCAGCAGTCCGGCTTTTGCCAGAGATATCTGTGAACAGCCGGTCTGGAGCACGAGCACATCGTTTTTTATCAGCTCCTTTACGAGCTCGACATGCACATAGTCATGTTTTACCCGGGGGTTGGTGCAGCCGACGACGCCGGCAACGCCCCGGATCCGTCCGTTGATAATATTCTCGTTAAGGGGGGTATAGCTGCCCCGGAACGAGCCGCCGAGCATATAGTCGATGTATTCATGGGAGAATCCGTGAACCCCCGTGTTTGTTATCTGCGGGATTTCAATCGGCATCCTCCGGTTTTTGAACCGGGCAATCGATTGAATCACGATTTCATCCGTGGTTTCCTTCGGGCTGTGCTCATGAAACGCCAGATGCTGAACCCCCTCGATATGGCAGCGGGGATTGGTCGTAAACAGGCGGGTCCCGTAGCATTCGGCCACTTTGCCAAGTCCCTGCTTGATGCACTGGACATCTACCGCCATGGCGTCAACAGCGCCGGTGACCAGGACCGCCTCCGTTGACATGAAATTGCCGGCATGCGGTATCCCGTGTCTGGACATCATTTCCGTCCCTGAACAGCACATCCCGACAAGGTTAATCCCCTCTGCGCCGGCTGTCTTTGCCGCCTCCACAAGGGTGGGCTCATTGACCGATTCGAGCATGGATTCGAACAGGTTGGGCTCATGACCATGAACGATGATGTTGACCATGTTCTCTTTCAGGACGCCCATGTTGACATCCGCTGCGACCGGTACCGGCGTCCCGTAGAGAATGTCGGAAATTTCTGTGGCCACCATGGAGCCGCCCCAGCCGTCTGATAGAGCGGTACGGCTGCTTTGGCGGGTGATGTTCTCATAATGCTGGTCAACGCCCATGTGGGTGCGATGCATCAGCTCCATGATCTCCCGCATGGCGCCTCGGGGAACGATACCCTGCCTTCGCCAGGTTTCCAGCGTTTTTTCAGGCACCCGCTTCATGAACGGGATCTCGCCGTCGACCTGCGTATACGTGCGTTCGAGCTCCTTGTAGAGTTCCCTGGCGACATCCTCGGGGGTTCTTCCCTCTACCTCGATGCCGACCGAGCGGGCGACGGCCTCAAGCTTTATGACATCCTTGATCCTGTAGTCCGGAATTTTGCCCTCAACCACGTCGCGGAAAACATCCAGCATGGACATCCCATGATCCGTGTGGGCGGAAGCCCCTGAAGCGACCATCCTGGCAAAGTTTCTTGCCATAATGGTATCAATGGTTGCCCCGCATACGCCGACCTTCCCATAGGGATCCTTGGCGTTTAACCGGCAGGGGCCCATCGAACAGTGCTTACAGCATGCTGAATCCGCTCCGATGGGGCATGCTTTCATTGTTGATGCCCGGTCAAATGCGATTTCCACGCCGTCCCTTCTCGCCTTTTCGAGCATTTGCGCTGTCGTATCACAAATGGTGGCATCCTTTGGATCAAGGAGCCTTTTCTCTTTTTTATCTTTGTCTGTGGTTTTTGCTTTGTCTGGCATATATCCCCCCTGTCCTTTGAGGTTTGGAATTAGCACACGGGTCGGCCCCCATACGTGCGCATGCTTCCTTTTAATAAAAGAGTATACAATTAGCGTGCCACAAAGCCTGTATCTAAAATATTTGATTATATTTCAGAAAGTTGGTTTTATAAAAGCAGGATAAAGGTTAAAATGGGACGAAAGTTTCCATGCTTGAAACAGGTGTTTGATACAAAAATGTCTCAAATTAGGAGGGGGCGTATCAAGTTTTCCGGTTGGAAAGACAGGGCATCTAATCGCCCCGATTTTCGTAAGGTTGTTTTTATGAAACCTTAGCCCGTTCGATACGGCTCATTCGGGGTAAGACCATCGGGGAAATCCGCGCTTTTTCCCGCACAGCAGGATTTCTGTAATCTTTGGCATGATAAGTGCATTATCTATCCATGCGGTTTGCAGAATATCTTTGAAGGCTTAACATAGGAGAAGCGAAATGATGCATCTACACGAGTTAAAGCAGCAGAAGGATCTGATCGGCTCAATTGATTGGGACATGACCCCGGAGGAGGCGGTAACCCTTTACCTGGAGTGGGGAAACAACTGGGCGCACGGCCATGTTATCAGATCAAAGGCGGATTTTTCCAACTATTTCGTAGTCTACGCATGGGATGCGGAGCCGGTGATCTACCTGATCCGTCGAAACTCCGAGGACGCCGAGGAAATGGCAAAAATCTGGATGCCGGCGGACATCAAAGATTGGTTTTTGGATTCGATAGGCCACAACAAGGGGGTCTATGCCGTGGCCGGCCGGGTCCGGGAGTGGCTTGAAAAAGAGTTGTATGAGGGCTAGGCGGGGTGTGTCCGATATGAGCGGTCAAACAGAAAAAACAGGCATGAATCGCCTCATCAATGAAAAGAGTCCCTACCTGATTCAGCACGCGTATCAGCCGGTGGACTGGTATGCCTGGGGTGAGGCGGCCTTCAAACGGGCCAAAAGCGAAGATCGACCGGTGCTGGTATCCATAGGGTATTCTACCTGCCATTGGTGCCACGTTATGGCAGGGGAATCCTTTGATGATCCGAAGATCGCGGAATTGATGAACAGATACTTTGTGAATATCAAAGTGGATCGCGAGGAACGGCCGGATGTCGACTCGTTCTATATGACGGCGGTGTCCTCACTGACCGGATCGGCCGGTTGGCCGTTGAACGTTTTTTTAACCCCTGACGGCAAACCATTTTTCGGAGGGACGTATTTCCCGCCGCAGGCCCGCCATGGCATGCTCGGCTGGGCGGATGTGTTAAATCGGATCTATCAAGCCTGGAAGGATCCGGGCCAAAGGGCAAAGATCGAATCCTCGGCCGCTGAGATCGGCCAAAAGCTGGAACAGCATTTCTCCGGGGCGTCTTACCATGGGGACGATACGCCGCTTTCTTTGGACCTCGTGCGGGATGCGGTCCAGGCCTTTGCCGAGGATTATGATACAAAAAACGGGGGCTTCGGCAGTGCGCCGAAATTCCCGATGCCGCCCATCTTAAATTTTTTGCTCACTTTTTATCGGTTCTCCAGGGAAACCGGCCAGGAAAGCCCGCTCGGGGAGAAAGCATTCGGAATGGTAAAGGACGCCCTCGACGCCATGGCAAAAGGCGGCATATACGATCATATCGGCGGAGGGTTCCACCGCTATTCAACCGATGCCATTTGGCATGTGCCGCATTTTGAAAAAATGCTCTATGACAATGCCCAGCTGATAGAAGTCTATACGGATGCCTATCAAATAACGGCCGATCCCTATTATGCCGATGTGGCAGGGCGGACGATAGACTACGTGCTGCGGGAGATGACGCATCCGGAGGGCGGCTTTTATTCAGCAGAGGATGCGGACAGCGCGCCGCCGGATCCGTCAGGCGGGCAGCCGGGCAAGCGGGAAGGGGCGTTCTATGTGTGGTCTTTTGAGGAGCTGGAATCGCTTTTGGCAGTCGAACCCGCTGGTACGGCGGCAGAGGTCTTCTACTATATTTTCGATGTCCGGGAAGACGGCAATGTGGCCCAGGATCCGTTCGGCGAATTCAAGGGCCGCAATATCCTGCATCAGGTCCATTCCATCGATGAGGCGGCCGCGCATTTCGGTTTGCCTGAAAGAAAGATCAGGGAGTCGCTTGCTCGGGTAAAAAAAAGGCTGTTCGTTTCCCGGCAAACCAGGCTGCGCCCCCACCTGGACGATAAGATATTGACCGCCTGGAACGGCCTGATGATCTCTGCGCTGGCCCGGGCGTCAGTGGTTTTTGATTCTCCAGGCTATCTCGCTGCGGCAGAGGGGGCGGTTGGTTTTATTTACAACGCGCTATATGACCCGGATACGCGCAGGCTCTATCGTCGATGGCGGGACAAAGCGGCCGGGGTCGCCGGACTCGCCGACGATTATACGTTTCTGATAAACGGACTGATCCACCTATACGAGGCAAACTTCAAGCCCTGGCTGCTCGAATGGGCCCTTGAGTTAATGCATAGATTTATTGACGATTTTGTCGATCCCCATTCGGGGATGGTCTATATGAACCCGAAGTCGCACGACCCATACCTGGCGTTTCAGATGAAAGATGCTGTTGACAACGTCACCCCTTCCGCCGCATCCGCCGCCGTGCGGGGCCTGGTGAAACTGTATCGAATCAGCGGGGACAGGGATTTTGGTGCGGCGGCCGAGGCTATTTTCCGATACGCCGGCGGGGAGATGGGCCGTTTTCCGAAAATGGCGCCTTATCTTATGACGGCTGCCCTGATTTCATCTGCCAAACATGTCCATATGGTGATTGCCGGCAGTCCCAAGCGTGCGGAAACCAAAAAAATGATCGATGCGGGCCGTCGTGCCGGCGGGGTGGGGCAAAGCATGGTGGTGGTCGGGGACGATGCGGATAGGGCGAAGCTGTCCCGCGTGCTACCGGATGCCGAAAACACAGGAATACCGGCCAGCGGGGCGGTGGCGCAAGTCTGTTTTGAACGGGCATGTCGGCCGCCTATAGATTCGCCAGAAAAATTGACCGAGCAGCTTGAACGTGGGTTTAAATAAGTTATTTTAAGTAAAGGAGGTTTTTTAATAGGGCGGAGGAAGAACGATTTAGATGGCAAACGATGTGTCCTCCATGTGGGTGCCGTGCGGTGTCTCGTTTGAGCCATGGGGAAATGAGGGTGCGGTAGGCGCAATAAGACAGGCCATGTCGACGAAGCCCGCATAAAGGGTGTCTATTTGCCTGGGGCGGTTTTTGCCCCTATCGGCAGTTTTTTAAACGGAAACAAAAAAAAGGAGGTTGTCGGATGGATGTCAGAGATTTTTGTAACGGTCTGGAAAGTGAGTTGACGGCATGGAAGGCCAAACTGTTTGATGTCGTCTCCCGGGCGGATCAGTTGGGTACGGCCGAGAAGGAAAAAGTATGGGCCAATTTTAACGACATGAAAATGATCATTCAGGACCTGGAGGATAAGATCGGCCAGTTGAAATACGAGTGTCCGTCCGAATGGAGCCCGCAGAAAAAGGAAATCGAAGATGCCCACGTCGATATGCGGGGCAAATACGAAGAAACACTGGATTATATAGGCAACGCGGCCCCGTACTCCGTGCCGGGTTAAGGACATAGGGGGCAGGGCGGTTTTCATTTTAAAAAAGAGCGGCGTCGCTAGCCGCTCTTTTCTTTCAAAGGGGTGATCCATATGGAATTCCGTGATGTTATCTATGGCCGACGGGCGGTGAACTTTTTTGATCCGGAGAAGGACGTTTCCGAAGATCTTTTGCGCGAGATGGTCGAGATGGCGAGCCATACGCCTTCGGGGTTTAACCTTCAGCCATGGAGCCTGATGGTTTTAAGGGACAAGTCGGATAAGCTGCGTTTGCAGCAGCACGCGTGGAACCAGCCGAAGGTCAGCGAGGCTCCGGTAACCATGCTCGTGCTGGCGGATACCGACGGCTGGAAACCCGGGCATCCGTTTGTTGAGAAGAATTTTAGAGAGATGGTAAGAACGGGAGCGATGAAAGAGGCGCAGCGCGACTGGTTTGACGGCGTCTGCCAGTCCCTTTACGGCACCTCGGAGGCCCGGCGCGTCGCCTATGCGTGCAAAAATACCGGATTTTTTGCCATGGCATTAATGCTTGCCGCAAAAAGTTTAGGACTTGACACCCACCCGATGGATGGTTTTGATATGGAAGGGGTTCATAAGGAATTCAATATTCCTGATAATTACTGGATTCCTCTATTGATGGCGGTCGGATATTTCAGATCGGATAAAACCCTTTTGCCGCCAAAATGGCGAAAATCTTACGATGAAATCGTCGTTTCATTTGTATAAATCGTTCCGTTAAAAGGAGTTGACCCCTATGGCGACACCGGAAGTGATGATGTATACGTTAAGCACCTGCAGCCACTGTAAATCGACCAAGAAGCTGCTGGATGCGTGCAATGTGGCCTATGATTTCGTTGACGTGGATTTGTTGGATGCCGAAGAGAGGAAGACCATCCTTGAAGACGTTAAAAAACTAAACCCCAAGTGTTCTTTTCCGACGATTAAAATCGCCGACCAGGTGATCGTGGGATACAAGGAACAGGAGATAAAGGAGGCGCTCGGCATATCATGACGGCAGAAGAGCTATATGAAAAGTTAAGGAAGGCCCAGGCGCCCAAGGGATACCTTTTCAACAGGGACAAGGAATTCGTCATGGAGCTACTGAACGCTCTCTTGGTTAACAAGCAGAGATACGGGTACATGTCCTGCCCCTGCCGGCTGGCATCCGGGGACAAGGAAAAGGACAGGGACATCATCTGCCCCTGTGTTTATCGCGCCAAAGATGTCGAGGCATACGGCAGCTGCTACTGCGGCCTGTATGTGTCAGAGGAATGGAACGCGGATAAAATTCCGCATGTCTATGTGCCTGAGCGCCGCCCGCCGGAAAAGATTGATTTTTAGAAATCCTGAATCGAGCCTAGGATAGGAAAAGAGAAACGCCAATGGCTGATACCGAGCCTTTACAGTCAACGGTAGACATCGGGGACAGTAATATCAGTTATTTGCACTACAAGGGCGAAGGCGAGCCCTTGATCATGCTTCATGCCACGGGGTTTAACCCTTGGCTCTGGCATCCCATCGCCCGGGGGCTAAGTGATACCTATCAAATTTTTTGCCCGTATTTCTGCGATTACCGGGAGATGGATCCGGAAGCCGGCGGTTTCCATTGGATGCTTTTGGCCGAAGACCTGGTGAAATTTTGTGACGCATTGAATTTGGCGTCCCCCTGCATGGTTGGCCACTCCATGGGCGGCGCGGTAATCACCCTGAGTGCCGGAAAATTCGCTTTCAGCGCGGAAAAAATAGTTCTCATCGAACCGATTTTCCTGCCGCAGGATTTTTATAACATTGAAATGGGGGTGCAAGACCATCCATTGGCGAGCAAATCCATTAAACGGCGAAATCAGTGGCAGGATCAAAACGAGGCCCGGACATATCTCAGATCAAGACCGCTCTTTAAGAATTGGGATGATGAAATGCTGGAATTATACATCCGGTACGGGATGGTCGGTTCGGATGACGGCGGACTGGCGTTGGCCTGCCATCCTTACAGGGAGGCGGCGCTGTTTATGGGCGGGATGGGCCATAATCCATGGCCCACCATTCCGGCGGTTAAATGTCCGGTGCTCGTATTGGAGGGGGAGCATACGGAAAACAAGGGGCTTATCGATTTCAGGGCGGCGGCTGACAGGTTCCCGAACGGGGCCTATCAGCAGGTAAAAGACGTTGGCCACCTGATCCCGATGGAAGCGCCGGAGCTGACCGGATCGATTATCCGGTCCTTTTTTGCCCATCATTAGATTCCTTTTGGCTATTATGCGCTCTATCGATGGTATAAAAAATTTGGATGTGCCGTTTAGCGGATCCTACTGGGTGATTGCGGAGTGGTTTCTGGCCGGATGCCACCCCTGTTTCTACGCCCCTTACGAATGCCCGGAGATCCTTTCAAGGATAGTCCATGCGGGGATTCGCAATTTTATCGATTTGACCCAGGCTGATGAACGGATTCCGGGAGGGATGCAACCGGCGGATTACTCCGCGGGCCTTAATCGGATTGCCGATGCCAAAAATATTGCGCTCCGGCATCGGCGCCAGCCGATCATCGATCGAAATGTGCCGGGGCGGGCCGTGATGTCTCAAATTCTGGACGGGATCGATGAATCCATTTCGAATCATTTGCCGGTTTATGTTCATTGTATGGGCGGCATTGGCAGGACCGGAACCGTCGTCGGGTGCTACCTGGCCCGCCACGGCTATGCTTCGGGCAACGAGGTCATCCGGTATATCGCGGATCTGAGAAGGCATGTCGATTTTATTGACTGGCCGTCGCCGGAGAGCCGTAAGCAGGTGGAGATGGTCGTATCCTGGGTGAAAGGCGAGTGAAAAAGGCTCAGGGTTCAAGGGGTAAGGCCTGCGTGCCAAAAGCCTTATCCGCCAGTTCCTGTCCGGTTTGTCCAAATTTGTCCAATCAGCAGGGCCTCCTTTCTTAATAGACGATTAAAATTAATCTTGCCAAACCGGAGGGAAAATTTTATATTAAAAATTTTGAGTCTATGCTTATATCTTTTTTGCATTTCACGCGAGAGCACATGAAATGATGGGAGATCATTGAGCTTTGATTTTTTATGATCCCGAACGATGGCGGGGTCGGTAGGTATATGAAAGGAGGCCTATAGATGTCTATGAACGTAGTGGTCATTGGTGCCGTTGCCGTCGGTTCCAAGGCGGCGTGCCGATTCAAGCGGCTGCAGCAGGATGCCCGTGTGACCCTGATTGATGCGGATGAATACATTTCCTATGGGGGCTGCGGCATACCCTACTATATTTCCGGTGATGTCAGCGAGGAATCCCAGCTTCGCTCCACAAGTTTCCATATGGTCAGGGATGAACGTTTTTTCAAGGAGGACAAGGGCATTGACGCCATGCCCGGCACCCGGGCCTTAAAAATTGACCGGGAAAAAAAGACCGTCAGAATACGGAAAAATGATGGATCGGAGGAAGATTTGCCCTATGACAGGCTGGTGCTTGGCACGGGTACGCGGCCAAAGGAGCTCAACATCCCCGGCCTGGAACTGGACAATATATACCGGGTCGGCAACCTCCACGACGCCATGCGAATCAAGGAGATGATCGTCTCGGGTCAGGCTGAGCGGGCAGTCGTTATCGGCGGCGGCTTTATCGGCCTTGAGATGGCCGAAGCGCTTTCCGATATGTGGGAAATCGAAACTTCGGTGGTGGAGTATTGCGATCAGATTATGCCGGGTTTTGTCAGCCGGAATCTTGCCGGAATGGCTCAGAATCGTATGGAAGCGAACGGGGTCGCCTTTTATCTGTCTGAATCCGTCGAGGCGATCGAAGGCCGGGAAAAGGTTGAGGCCGTAAAAACCAGCCAGCGAACGATTGAGGCGGACCTTGTAATTATGGCCGTGGGCGTCGAGCCCAACACCGAACTGGCTAAAGATGCGGGGCTTGAGGTTTCGCCCGCCGGCTTCCTGGTGGTCAACGACCATATGCAGACCACGGATCCGGATATTTATGCCGGCGGCGACTGCGTTCAGATACCCCATCTGGTTACCGGCAAACCCGGGTTCTTCCCCTTGGGCTCCATGGCCAATCGCGAGGGACGCGTCATAGGCACCAATTTAGCCGGAGGCGACGCCCGGTTCCCGGGTGGTGTCGGCAGTTTTGTCGTCAAAATCTTTGACGGTGCCTTAGCGGGCGCCGGGCTTACCATTGAAACCGCCCTCAAAGAAGGATACGATGCCGCCAGCGTCCAGGTGGCGCAATTCGATCGGGCGCATTTTTACCCGGAAAAAGAAATCATCTATCTCGAACTCGTATTTGACAAATCAAATCGCCGCGTTTTGGGAATTCAGGGTTTCGGGCCCGTTGAAAGCGGGATGTTCGCACGGGTCAATGCTGTGGCGACGGTGCTTCAGTACAATCCCACGGTAGATGTCGTCAGCAACCTCGAGTTGGCCTATTCACCGCCGTTTGCCTCGGCCATGGATATCGTCAACGCCCTTGGCAACGCCGCTGAAAATTTTATTGAAGGCAGATTCAAGCTGCTTAAGCCTGAGGAATTCCAAGAATGCTGGATGGAAGGCAACAAAAACGGCTGCTATTTCCTTGACTGCCGTGCCAGTGCCGATGCCAAGCCGTTTGAGGAAAAATATCCGGATATTTGGAAGAGCATCCCCCATGATGAGCTCTATAGGCGCATGGACGAAGTGCCGAGGGACAAGAAGCTGATCCTGCTCTGCAATACCGGCGTGCGCTCCTATGAAGCCCAGCTCGATTTGGCGGCTGAAGGCATCGAGGATACCGTCAGCGTTGCGCCGGGGATGGCGGGATTAAAGGAATGTGGATTAAAATTCTAAGGTTCATACCGTCTTAATCTTACTCTCTAAAGATAAGCTCTCTTCCGCTCCAATTTGAAAAGTGCGGGGTGGGGGAGAGCCCTTCCGATATTGTCACCTAAACTGAGGTCCCTGCTCCTTTAGGCGCTCGGCTTTTTAGCCAGCAGACATGCCCATCCGTGAAAATGGGGCCGGCCATGGGAATGATCGGGCTCCACATTTTCATAGTAGTTAATAATGGAAAAATCCGCGAAAACGGATTTTAGCTCATCTTTGGCAAAATAATGGGCGATACCGGCCGCCGTGTCGCTCACGTGGGCTGCGGAGATGCGCCCGGGGTTTCCTTTTTTCAGTTTGTAACCGGGATCGGCCACTGTAAAAACATTGGCATACAATATACCGCCCGGCTTGAGGGCGGTTTTGATCCCTTTTACGGTCCGTCGGCGGACGGCATCCCTCAGATGGTCAAGGACCGTCGCCGCCACTATTATGTCAAAAGATGCCGTCGGAAAATCAAATTCAGAAAGATCCGTCCGCCGTGTCTCAATCGGCACGCCCTTTTTCGAAGCCAGCTTTTCGAGCTTCTCCAGGCCGACACCGGAACGATCGACCCCGACCACCCGGCATCCCTTTTCCGCCAGATACAGGCCGTAGCGGCCCTCTCCGCAGCCGAGATCGAGTGCTGACATCCCCTCGAGGTCTTTGTCTTTGAAGTGATCGGAAAATTCGGGCCGTACCTCGATGCCGTAATAACAATCATTGCCGCTGTAGACGGTGTTGAATGTCTGTGTCCGAGTAGAATCCATCTTTGATTTCCTTCAATACTATGTTAAACCTAAATTGAGCGTTTCAATTTTTTGAAGGTTTAATTTTTATTTTATTTTTAGGATATTAGGATATTGAATCATTTTTTAAATCAAAAAATTTGAAACCCTCCGGGATTTTCAATTTCACCGCATCTACTGCGTCAAATGATGTCTCGCATAGGCGCCTATCGCTCGACATCATTTTCCTTGTATCTGCGGCAAACTTGAAAATCGCTCAATTTAGGTTATAAAATTCAGATTAACTTAACATAACACAGGTTCATCGCCACATCCACCGTTACCTGTGGCTATCGATTGTTGTTGACTTGAAAGGGGCGATCGGTTACTAAAATTTATTTAAACCTAAATTGAGCGTTTCAATTTTTTGGAGGTTTAATTTTTATCTTATTTTTAGGATATTGAATCATTTTTTGATCAAAAAATTTGAAACCCTCCGGGATTTCCAATTTCACCGCATCTACTGCGTCAAATGATGACTCGCATAGACAACTATCGCTCGACATCATTTTCCTTGTATCTGCGGTAAACTTGAGAATCGCTCAATTTAGGTTAAAATATTCATTTATTTAAGGTGAAGCCTGATGATTCAATTTCTGCCGAGCATCATCAAAGCCGCGGTCTTGGCCGGCAATGCGGCGCTGGAGGTCTACCAACAGAATTTCTCAGTTACTGAAAAACCGGATCACTCGCCTTTGACGCTGGCCGATACCCGGTCTCAAGCCATTATCAGCGAGGCGCTTAAATCCACCGACATCCCGGTTCTAAGCGAAGAAGGCGGGGATATTGCATTCAAGGAGCGGAAAGACTGGGAGAGGCTCTGGATCGTCGACCCCCTGGATGGTACCAAGGAGTTCGTCAAAAAAAATGGCGAGTTTACGATCAATATTGCGTTGGTGGAAAACCATGTGCCGGTTATGGGGGTTATCTACCTGCCGGTTTTTTCCAGGCTCTACTACGGGATTTATGACAAGGGCGCGTATCGTGCGGAGATTGTTGCCCCTGAGAACATCGAGAATATTGCGCCGGAGCAGATAATGGAAACCGCCAACCCGCTGTCAATCAAAATCGACGCCTCAAGGATTTATACGATTGTGGCCAGCCGCTCCCATCTCACGCCGGCGGTCGAGGCGTTTGTGGAAGATAAAAAGCGGGATTACGGCCATGTGGAGTTTATCTCAGCCGGCAGCTCCTTAAAATTCTGTGAGGTGGCTGAAGGCAACGCGGATATTTATCCCCGGCTTGGGCCCACCATGGAATGGGATACGGCGGCCGGTCAGGTCATCGCCCAGGCGGCGGGCGCCCGCGTCTATCGCTATGATACGGGCGGGGATTTGCTATACAACAAGGAGGATTTGAAGAATCCATGGTTTGTTGTGACCAACGGACGCGATGATGGGTAATTGGAAGGCGCTATGAGTGACCCGATATTAGAGGCGCACGGCGGGCATCTCGTCGATTTGATGGTTGATGAAAAGCGGGCCGAACTGCTCAAGGAGATCGCCAATGATCTTCCGGATGTCATTTTAAACGACCGACAGCTTTGCGACCTTGAACTTCTGGCCACTGGCGGATTCTCACCGCTGGAAGGGTTCATGGTGCGGGCCGATTATGAGGCGGTTCTTGACCGGATGCGCCTTCAGAGCCAGATTTTGTGGCCGATTCCCATCTGTCTGGATGTCAATGACTCCGTGGCGTCCAATCTAGAGGCGGGCCAGTCGGTCGCCCTGCGGGATCCTGAGGGCTTTATGCTGGCCGTGATGCATGTTGAAGATATATGGCCCGTGGACCGTGAAAAGGAGGCGGACCGGGCCTATGAGACCCGTGATACAACCCATCCGGGCGTTGCCTACCTGTTTAATAAATCCGGCGACTACTATATCGGCGGGCGTCTGGAGGTAGTAAGCGTTCCGCTTCACTTCGATTTCAAGCAGCTCCGGATGACGCCGACGGAAGTCAGAAATATCTATGGCAAGCTTGGTTGGCAGCGGGTTGTGGGTTTTAAAACCCGGCATCCCCTTCATCGTCCGATGTTCGAGATGACCACGAAGGCCATGCGGCAGGCCCGGGCCAATCTATTGCTGCTGCCGGTGGTGGGCATGACCCGGCCCGGAGACTTCGACCACTATACCCGGGTGCGCTGCTATCGATCCGTTGCCAAACACTACCCACCGGAAACCCATGTACTCTCTTTACTGCCACATGCGATGCGCCTTTCAGGACCAAGGGATGCGGTTTTAGACAGTATTATTGCCAGAAACTACGGGTGTAGCCACTTTATCGTCGGTCATGATCATGCCAGTCCTGGTCCTGATAGAAACGGCACGCCGTTTTACGAACATGATCGGGCAAGACGCGTTGCCGCCGAATTTTGCAGTGAAATCGGGGTCGAAATCATGCCGTTCGAAGAAATGGTTTATCTGCCGTTTGAGGATGAGTATCGATCCGTTGACCAGGTGGCCGAAGGAACAGAAACAATTTCTCTCACCGCCTCGGATATCCGTCAGCGGATCCGTGAGGGGCGACGGATCCCGGAATGGGCCACATTCCCGGAAGTCGTCGAAGAACTGCAGAAGGCCTATCCACCCCCGCGGCGTCAGGGATTTACGGTGTTTTTAACCGGCCTGTCCGGTGCCGGCAAATCGACCATCGCCAAGGTTATTTACTCTAAATTTCTTGAAATCGGCGACCGTCCGGTGACCCTTCTTGACGGGGACATCGTCCGCCGCAATCTCTCCAGTGAGCTCTCCTTTAGCAAAGAGCATCGGGATATCAATGTGCTGCGGATCGGATTCGTGGCCAGCGAGATCACAAAAAATCGGGGCATCGCTATATGTGCGCCGATTGCCCCCTATCAGTATACCCGTGATGAAATCCGGCGGGTGATCGAGGAATACGGCGGCTTCATCGAGGTCCACGTATCCACCCCGCTCGAGGAATGTGAAAAGCGGGATCGCAAGGGGATGTATGCCAAGGCCCGGGCCGGCCTGATCAAAGGATTTACCGGTGTCGATGACCCCTATGAATCCCCCGCATCCCCGGAGATACGGCTTGATACGACCGATATGTCCCCGGTCGAGGCGGCCCAGGAAATTTTACTGTTTTTGGGCAAGAAAGGCTTTATTTGAAAATGGACAAACAGGCGACGCAGATTGCGGTAATCGGGCTCGGCTATGTCGGGCTGCCGGTGGCCGTGACATTCGGCCGGCAGTATCGCACCATCGGATATGATTTGAAGGAAAAACTGATTGAGCGTTATAAAGAATATGTCGATCCGGCTGGTGAGCTTACGGGCGAGGAGATGAAGGCAGCGGTGCGGCTGGAATATACGGCCGACCCGCGGCGAATTCATGAAGCGGACGTGATTATTGTGGCCGTTCCGACACCGATTGATGAGGCCCGCCAACCGGATCTCAAACCGCTGATGGGGGCGTCTGAAACCACCGGCCGTTACATGAAAAAGGGGGCCGTGGTGGTTTTCGAGTCTACCGTTTACCCAGGAACCACCGAAGATGTCTGCGTCCCCATACTTGAACGGATGTCCGGGTTCGCCTGGAAGACGGATTTTCACGTCGGTTATTCCCCGGAGCGGATCAATCCCGGCGATAAAGGTCATAGGCTCGAGAATATACTTAAAATCGTCTCCGGTGATGATGAGGCCACCCTGAATTTGCTGGCAGAGCTTTACGGATCCATCATTACGGCCGGTATATACCCTGTCGCCTGCATCAAAGAGGCGGAAGCCGCCAAGGTGATCGAGAACACCCAGCGGGATTTGAATATCGCCTTGATGAATGAACTGGCGGTGATATTTGATAAATTGGGGATTGATACCACGAATGTGCTGCAGGCGGCATCGACCAAGTGGAATTTTCTTCCGTTTCGTCCCGGCCTGGTCGGCGGCCACTGCATCGGCGTAGATCCGTACTACCTGACCTTCAAGGCGGAAACCTCCGGGTATCATCCCGAAGTCATCCTTGCCGGCCGCCGGATCAACGATAATATGGGAAAATATATCGCCGAGAAAACTGTAAAGCTGATGACGCGGATTCGCGGCAATATAAAAAAATCGAAAGTGGCCATACTGGGGCTTACATTTAAGGAAGACTGTGCTGATTTGAGAAATACAGGCGTAACCGGCATTATTGAAGAACTTTTGGCCTACGGCATTACGCCTTTGGTCCATGATCCGCTTGCGGATGCAAAAGAGGCCCTGTCTGTGTACGGGATCAGTCTTGCGCCATGGGAATCCTTGAAAGATATGGACGCGGTGATCCTGGCGGTGGGCCATCAATTCTACAAGGAAATGCCCATCCAGGAATACGTGAACCTATTGAATTCCGAAGGCTGCATCATCGATGTCAAATCCATTTTCGACCCCAACGCGGCGGCCAAAACCGGCGTCCAGTTCTGGCGGCTATGAAGCGGATGGTATGGGGGATCCCGGGACTTTTTATAAAGCCATCATGGTGGCCTTCTTGAATTCAGCCGTCATTACCCCCATCATAGCAGGCAAATCCGGGCTGTCGAGGTTTTCTTCGATCATTCGTTCAAACGCGCTGCCAATGACGACCCCGTCTGCAAATTGAGAGATGGCACTCACATGTTCAGGGCTCGAGATTCCGAATCCAACGCAGATGGGAAGGGCGGTAACGGATCGCAGAAGCTCGGTGTGCCGGCGGATATCCGTGGTATCCAGGCCCTCGCTGCCGGTAACGCCCGTTTTTGAGACCAGATATAGAAATCCGGAGGCATTGGCGGTTATGCTTGCCATGCGTTTTTTGGGTGTGGTGGGAGCCACCAGGCGAATAAAGGAGAATCTATCGGAATCCCATTTACCAATCAATTCGTCGGCCTCTTCAGACGGCAGATCCACGACCAGAAGCCCATCGGCACCGGCATTCAGGGCATCCTTGTAGAACTCAGTCGCCCCGTAGGCCATTATAGGGTTGTAGTAGCTGAAAAGGATCACCGGCACTTGGCTGTTTTTTCGCAGTTTCCGTGTCATTTCCAGAACATCTTTCATATATACCCCATGTTGTAAAGACCGTGTGGATGAGCGTTGAATAACCGGTCCATCTGCCGTTGGGTCTGAAAAGGGTACGCCCAGTTCAAGAATATCCACCCCGTTATCACACATGGTTTCTATGATTTTCTGGGAGGTTTCGATATCCGGATCCCCGGCGGTGACAAAACCTACAAGTGCTGCTTGATGGTTTGCTTTTAATTCTTGGAATTTATTATCTATCCTATTCATATAGCTTGCCGCTCCTTATGATTTTATACCATTCCAAAATCGTTCTAAGTAACTTAACGGTCTAAGGTTTAAGGTATAGGGTATAGGGTTAAAAAAATCTCAAGCGGATGTGACAATCCCCAGATCCTTGTCCCCCCGACCGGAGAGGTTTACCACGATAATCTCCTCCGGCCCCCGCTTTTTGGCTTCAAGCATGGCTGCAGCGACGGCGTGGGAACTCTCCAGCGCCGGAATAATGCCCTCCTTTTTGCACAAAAGGTGAAAAGCTTCAAGGGCCTCATCGTCATCTATGGCGACGTAGCTGACCCGTTTGAAATCCTTCAGCAGGGCGTGCTCGGGCCCGACGCCGGGATAGTCAAGGCCTGCGGAGACGGAATGGGCCTCCTTGATCTGTCCGTATTCATCCTGCAGGAGGTAGGACTTGGACCCGTGCAGCACGCCTAAATTGCCGGCGCATAAAGTGGCCGCATGTTTACCGGAGGCAATTCCGAATCCGGCGGCTTCCGCCCCGAGCATATCCACCGGTTCATTTAAAAATGGATAAAAAAGCCCCATGGCGTTGCTGCCGCCGCCCACACAGGCGACCAGAAGCTCCGGCAGGCGTCCGGTGCAATCGAGTACCTGACGATAGACCTCCTCCCCGATAATTTTCTGGAATTCCCGGACCATGTGAGGGTAGGGGTGCGGTCCGGCCACCGACCCGATAACATAATAGGTGTCCCGCACTTGTGCGACCCAGTACCTGATCGCCTCATTCATGGCGTCCTTCAATGTGCCCGTGCCTGAATCTACGGGCACCACCTCAGCGCCGAGAAGCTCCATGCGATGGACATTGGGCGCTTGACGGCGGATGTCCTCCACGCCCATGAAGATTTTGCACGCCATTCCGAAAAATGCTGCGGTTGTCGCCGTGGCCACGCCGTGCTGGCCGGCGCCGGTCTCGGCGATGATTTTCTTTTTCCCCATCCAGCGCGCCAAAAGTGTTTGGCCGAGCGTGTTGTTGATTTTGTGGGCGCCGGTGTGGACAAGGTCTTCCCGCTTGAGATATATTCGGGCGCCCTGTAAATATCTACTCAGACGCTCGGCATAAAAAAGCGGGGTGGGGCGGCCCGTGTAATTTTTCGAAAGCTCCTTGAACTCGGTTTGGAATGCCGGATCCGGAAAAAATTTGTGGAACGCCTCCTCCAGTTCAATCAGGGCGGGCATCAGGGTCTCCGCCACGTATCTGCCGCCGTATGGTCCGAAGTGGCCGTTTTCATTCGGGAACCGGCTGACATCATATGGGTTTTCGTATTTATTCTCCGCCTGCATTGAAGATCCTCCTTAACGCGTGTTGGCATTTATATTGTTCCACGGCACTTACAAACGCCATGGTTTTTTTTATGTCTTTTCTGCCGGGGGCGGCCTCGACCCCGGAGCTCACATCCACGCCGTGCGGCTTGGCGCTTTCAATGGCCGTTACAACATTTTCCGGTTTCAGGCCGCCGGCAAGGAGAAACGGATGTCGCTCTCCGAATCCGGCGGCCGCCTGCCAGTTCCAGGCCATGGCGTTTCCGCCCGGAAGAAATCCCTGGGCGCATTCGAGAAGGTAGGCGTCCGCCCCATAACTCTCGGCCGCCGCAATCGACGGTTCGCCCTCTAAATATAAAGCTTTTATCACGGTCAGGCCGTTGCTTTTGAGTTTTCGGGCGACTTTCGGCGGCTCCTGGCCGTGTAGCTGAATGCCGGTAAGCCCGCTTTTTTCAGCCACCTCGAGCATCGCATCCGCGGTTTCGTTGACAAATACACCGATGGTCTGCACCGTTTCAGGCAAAGCCCGGCATATTCGGAGTGCTTGGCCGGTGCTGACGCATCGCCGGCTTTTGGGAAAAAACACGAGCCCGATGGCCTGGATTTTCATCTCCGCGCATGCGAGCGCTTCATCCGGATCGGTGAGCCCGCATATCTTGATTTCGCATGTTTGGCTGGTTTCTTTCATCTTACCTTCTGTTGTTATTTTATTAGTGTTCGTAAAAATTCTTCCGGATCGTTTGCCAAAACCAGGTGCTCCCCGATCAGGAAGTCGTATATCCCCGAATTTCGATTTTTTTCAATATCTGAGCGCGTTCGGATGCCGCTTGCCGCCACCGGCGTCTGGCCGGGGGGCAAATCCTTTGCCATGTCGATGGCGATTCGGATGTCGGTTTCCAGCGTCCGCAGATTCCGGTTGTTGATGCCGATCAGGCGCGCCCTGCTTTTTTTGACGGTCTCCATATCCGCCGGGCTGTGTACTTCCACCAGGGCATCCAGGCCGATTGATTCGCATATCGCCAGGTATTCTTCCAGTTGCTTTGGACTCAATAGGGCGACGATCAACAGCACGGCATCAGCAGAAATCACTGCGGATTCATAGATCTGATAGGCGTCAAAGATAAAATCCTTCCGCAGAACCGGCAAACCAATGGCACTTCTGGCGGCCTGCAGATCCCCAACGCCGCCATTGAACCAGTGCGTTTCGGTCAGAACCGACACAGCCGACGCCCCGCCCCGTTCATAGGCGGCCGCAAGTTCAGCCGGGTCCAGATGGCGGCGGATATTACCTTTTGAGGGCGAGGCACGCTTAATTTCTGCAATAATGTGGGTATCCCTCGTATCGCCTGGCGTTAACCGGTCGATAAACGGCCGCCGATCCCGCCGGTATTCAGCATCCCGCCTGAGGCTTTGCTCCGACCGGCGCCTTCGCGCCAATCGAATGTCGGACTTTTTTTGTTCCGTGACCTTTTTCAAAAAATCCTCCCGCATCAGGCATTCTCCCGGGTAAATGCGATCAACTCGTCAAGCTTTTTTCTCGCGCTCCCGCTGTCAATGGCTTCTTCGGCCATCCGGATGCCGTCCGGCAGTTTTTCCGTCTTGCCGGCGGCTACCAGGGCGGCCGCCGAGTTGATCAGGACCACATTTCGGCGCGGCCCTTTCTCACCGTCCAAAATTTTCAATGTGATATCCGCGTTTTCACCGGGGCTCCCGCCGGCAAGAGTTCTCGGATCCGCCGGCTCTTCGAAAAATTGTTCCGGTGAGATATCATAGGTTTGGATGCAGCCGTCCTTTAGCTCTGATATCCGGGTCGGCGCGCAGACTGTGATTTCATCCAATCCATCATGGCCGTGAACCACAAAGACTCTTCGGGATCCAAGTTTTTGCAGCGTCCGGGCAAACATTTCCGTCAGCTCAGGGGCATATACGCCAAGAACCTGACAGTTGGCTGCCGCCGGGTTGGTGAGCGGGCCCAGCATATTAAAAATGCTCCGGATGGCAACATCCTTTCTGGCGGTGGCGGCAAAACGCATGGCCCCGTGATATTTGGGCGCAAAAAGAAAACCGATCCCAATGTCGGTCACTGCCTCTTCAACAAGCTCCGGATCAAGGTCCAGGTTCATGCCTAACGTCTCCAGCACGTCGGCGCTGCCGCACTGGCTGGAGACGGACCGGTTGCCGTGTTTGGCCACCGTGACTCCGCAGCCGGCGACGACAAATGCGGTGGTAGTTGAAATATTAAAGGTCATGGCCTCATCCCCTCCAGTTCCCACAATGTCGACAATGGTTGAAGCCGGGGTTTCAATCCTTCGGGCTTTTCGCCGCATAGCGTTGGCCGCGCCGGCCAGCTCTTCATAGGTTTCCCCCTTGGTGGCCAGGGCCGCCATAAAAGCGCCGATCTGTGCGTCCGTGAGGTTGCCGGAAAATATTTCTTCAATCATTTGCGCCATTTCAGAGCTATCCAGGTCTTCGCGCCGGGTGATCCTCCTTAGCTTTTCAGTGAACATAACGGACTTCCTCCTCTTTCGCCAAATTAACAAAGTTCCGCAGGATGCGTTTGCCAATGGTCGTCATGATGGATTCCGGATGGAATTGGATGCCTTCGGTCGGGTGGACGCGATGCCTGATGCCCATGATCTCACCGTCGTCGGATTCTGCCGTTATCTCCAGGCAGTCCGGAAGCCCGGTCCTGGAAACCGCCAGTGAATGATAACGCATGGCGGTAAAGGGCCTATTGATGTTTGTAAACAGCCGCTTGCCATCGGCCGTTATGGTTGAGATCTTACCGTGCATGATTTTGCCGGCGGAAACAATTTTACCACCAAAGGCGGCGGCGATGGCCTGGTGACCCAGGCAGACCCCCAGAATGGGAATGCATCCGGAAAATTCCCTTATAACCGACATGGAAAGGCCTGCCGCTTCCGGCATCCCCGGGCCGGGGGAGATTACGAGACCGTCAATCCAATCCGCCGATAGATCCTCTATGGAAAACTTGTCATTGCGAAGCACCCGGACTTCCGCATCCAGTTGGCGCAGGTACTGCACCAGGTTATAGGTAAACGAGTCATAGTTGTCGATCACAGCGATCATTGGTTGTCTCCTGTTTGGTTTTGCCGATTGATGAGTTCAAGGGCCCGTTGGATGGCCATGGCCTTGTTCACGGTTTCAACGCGCTCTTTTTCCGGGTCTGAATCGTATACAATACCGGCGCCGGCGTTTACGGTGAGCCTGCCGTCTTCAATGCAGGCGGTCCGGATAGTAATCGCCAGATCCATGTTGCCGGAAAAGGAAATATAGCCGACCGCACCGCCGTACGGGCCGCGCGGGAAGTCCTCCATTTCGGAAATAATCTCCATCGCACGGACCTTTGGCGCCCCCGAAAGGGTGCCGGCCGGGAAACTGGCGGCCAGCAGATCCCATGCATCGTATTGCGGATGCAGGTCGCAGCAGATGTTGGATACCATGTGCATGACATGCGAATACCGCTCTATAAACATGAGGTCCGTCACCTGGACGGTGCCCGTCTGCGCCACCCGCCCCAAATCATTGCGTCCCAGGTCTACCAGCATCAAATGCTCGGCACGTTCTTTCTCGTCCTTTAACAGTTCATCGGCCATTGCCCGGTCCCTCGGTTCGGATTTCCCCCGGGGGCGGGTGCCGGCTATTGGCCGAAGCGTTGCAACGCCGTTCTCCAGTCGTACCAGGGTTTCCGGTGACGAACCGACAAGGGCCATATTATCGAGTTTTAGGAAAAACATGTAGGGCGAGGGGTTGATGTAGCGCTGGACGCGATAAAGGGAGATTAAATTCGTCGGCGCCGGTGAGACAAACGGTTGTGAGACGACCGTCTGGATAACCTCACCGGCCGTAATATAGGAGATGATTTTTTCTACCCGGGATCGGAAATCGGCTTCCCCATAGGTCGGTTTCAAGTCCATCGGCGGCTGCATTACCTGCGGCGGGTCGGCATAGGGTTTCATAATATCGCGATGCAGCTCGTCGAGCCGTCCGATGGCGCGGACAAAGGCGCTGTCCGGATTCGGGTCATCCGAGGTATAGGCAATCGCGATTATCTGCAGGGTATTGCGGACGTTGTCAAAAATCAGCACTTCATCGGGCATTACAAAATGCGCCAAAGGTTTTTCGGACGGCCATTGATTGGGGATGTCCTCAAAAAAGGAGACCGCCTCATAAGAAATGTAGCCCACCAGTCCGCCCCAGAACCGTGGCAGCCCTTTAACTCCCGCCGGTTCGTAGCGTTTCATAAATTCCCTGACAATGGCAAACGGGTCGTTGTTGTGGGCCATTTCCTCTGCATCGCCGTTCTCCCGGATTTGCACGGTATCCCTGAAAATTTTGACGTGCGTTCGGGCGGAGACGCTCAAAAAACTAAACCGCCCCCATCGCTCCCCGCCTTCAACACTTTCCAGCAGCAGGGCAGGGCCCTTTTTGTCATCGATTTTCTCCAGAACCGATACCGGGGTATCCCTGTCAGCAAGGATTTCCCTGCATATGGGCACGACGTTATATGTCTGGTAAAGCTGCTTGAAGCTTTTTTTGTCCGGAAACTGCTGCAGTTGCATTTAACGCTCCTTTAAACGAATCGCTTTTTTACGGCCTTTGGCCTGCCCATAAAAAAAGCCGTGAGATTCATCCCACGGCTTTTTGAACTAAAAAAACCGTGGGCTTGGGCCTTGGGCCCCCACGGTTTTAATGGTTTGTCTTTTTGGTATGTTAACTTGTCTTAAAGACAGCCGCCGGAGGACCCACCTATCTGGGGCCACCACCACCAGCAGCTGTTGTTTGTTTGTGCTATGTCACCATATGGGTTTATCATTGTCTTAACTCGTGCCCATCCATCACATACTTCGCGTATGCCTGTGGTTTAAATTTTCGCCTTCCCTATACTTATACATATTATCCCATTTATGGATGAACACTAACTATTTCGTCTATTTTCTGATTTTGTAATGAATACCGATACTGTTTGTCAAGCAGTTTTTTTTATTATGCCGAGCGCCAAAAAAGTTGAGGATGTCCCGCATGGTTTGCCCCATTAGACATAATTTGGGCGACATGGTATTGGATTTATTGCAAAGCCGTTATGCTAACCATTGACAAAGATGGGCATAACGCTACAATCAATTTAGGAAGGAGATAGGGTCAAATGTTATCCTTGGTTTGGCCGGTGGGGGCTGGAAGTATTGATTGGGTCCATATATAGGCATTGGGGTGAGGCGTGAAACGGAGAAATGCATTTTCGATAGGGATGTTAATCGGTCTGACAGCCTTTTTGGGGCTGCTGTCCGGCTGTGGCGGATTTTTTGAGCAGTATGACGTATACGCCACGGGCGAACATGTCTCGGAAAAATATGCCCTCAAAACTTTCGAGGGCAGGGTCTGTGTATTGGGAGCGCAGGTTCCGACAGGGGGGGAGGGCTACCGAAATACCGCCTCGCGTTTGCTGAGCGGGGTGTTAAAGGAGCACGCCTGTCAAGCGACAATTATTTTTGAAGTCTGACGACAATTAAAATTGCGGTCCGACGACAATTATAATTGAGGTCTGGCGACAATTACAAAACCCCCAATTATTACCTAAAATTCTCAGTTTTCAGCCTCTCTGTTTGGTTCCGTCTTCTACTTTTTATAATCTGCTTTGCAACTTTATCGATGTATATGCTATGTCGTTACCGCCTGTTCCGGAGGATAGGGCAATGCTGGGAAGCAACCCGAGCGCCGGAGCAGGTGACCGAAGCATGGGGCCGTGCGCTTTTTGCACGGCCCTTTCCTCTGTCATCATGCTTTGGTCCATAAAGCGATAAATCCTGGGGGTTTGGGGGCAAAGCCCCCATTATAATAGATGTTATTCCCCTTCATAATAGCCTGTCCGTCTGTGCGTTAAATGATGTTTTACCAATATACGGGCAATGGTCCTTTCCGATGGGATTGGTTCCACACAAAGCGCATCGAGTCGGTGTCGGATCTTTGCCGGCCCACAAGGCAAAGCGCGATTATATAACTCCAGGCGTACGATTTTAACGATCTCTTCAATTTCCTGCTTGGTCCGTAGCAATTCAGGTGGTATTGGCGTTGCTTGACTCATTTGTATTTTTCCTTTTTTCGGCTTGTTCCATCCGGTAGCTCGGCAGGTTCAATTCCAGGATCACACTGTGATGAACCACCCGATCGATTGCGGCGGCTGTGGTCATCGGATCCTTGAATATCTTTTCCCACTGCGAAAACGGCAGATTGCTGGTGATCATAACGCTGCCCTGTTCATAGCGTTCGGCAAAAAATGTAAAAAGCACTTCCATTTCTTCCCGGTTTTGCTGAACATAGCCGATATCATCGATAAAAACCGCATGATATTTTTTCATCTTCTTGAAAAACCCGGCCAGCTTCAGCTCTTTTTTGGCCGCAAGCAACTGTTGCACCAAAAAACTGCACTTGGTAAACAATATTCGCCTGTTGTTACGAATCAACGCCTGGCTGATTGCACACAACAGATGGGTCTTACCGGTTCCGGGATTACCAAAGGCAAGCACGTTTTCGCAGTTGTCTATGAAATAGCCATCAAGCAGCAGATTGACCCGCTGCCTTGCCTTGGCCGACAGCCGTTTTAAATCAAATGTGTCGAGGCTTTTTTCAAGAGGAAGGCCCGATTCCCGCAAAAAACGCTCTATTCGACGGTTCCGCCTGTCTTCGCACTCCCTGGCAACCAGTTCCAGCAAATACCGTTCATAGCTCAAAGACTCTTGCTGGGCTTGGATAGCTACCTCTTCAAACCGTTCTCTGATTGTTGGCAGATGCAGGGCCCGCAGATGACCGACAAGTTCTTTTCTGATCCCGGTCATGACAGCACCTCCTGTGTTTGAAAAAGGCTGTCATAAATACCAAGATCAATTTGATCGACCTTGATTTCAGTTGGTACCGGGATTTCAGTATAAAGCAACGCTTTGACGGCATCCAGGCGGATCGGCGATCCTTGTTCAATCAAATACCGGAGGGCATCGTTTACCCCGGCTTCGGTCTCTTTGGCCGCAAGATTCAAAATCATGAGATATTCTTTGTTGGCCCGAGAGGGATAATGGTCTTTTAAAAAATCATAGGCCTTTCTGAAATGACTCGATGGAAACAGGTCCTGGCGATACCGGTAATTTTCAAATGCCCCGGGCTTGCGGACCAGCCAATCAATAATATGCCGATACTGGATGTGATGTTTCTTCTCCCCAAGGAGCCGCGGTATATCGTCGACTTTTTTCTGGCCATACCATAGTTCGAGATGATCCGCGTACAGCCGTATCTCGACATTTTCATCGATCAGGCGGCTGTGAACGGAATAAACACACTTTTTAACCGGTATTGTACTGCTGGGACCTACTTTGACGGTAAGCCTTGTGTAATCCTCCAGGCGCTTGGCCGGCAGATTATTTAAAACCTGCAGTTCTTCGTCAAAACGCTTCTTCCGACCCGCATTTAATTGGTTAAACAGTTTATGTAAAAATCGTTCATATTCCCGCCTGTCGGTAAAATCCCGATCGCCTCTGAGTAGAAGCGATTGCTCCACGGCCTTTTTAAAGCGATGGTGACGCTGTTCAATATCGCCGTTTTCGTGAGGGCTCCGGACCTGCGTCTTTTCTCCCTTTATTTTATAGTGCTTCAACAGAGCCCTATAATTGCGTGTAAATTCTTCCGGATGCTCTGTTTGTTGAACAGCTGTGGTTAACCTGTCGGTTCGGTGCTTGGCGGGCAC
>Ga0209947_1000141_pt1 | contig 40641 bp, 40 predicted proteins | sample SalPonR2_B_D2_MG_FD_185706 | JGI IMG/M metagenome (GOLD analysis project Ga0209947, IMG submission 185706) | Salt pond soil microbial communities from South San Francisco under conditions of wetland restoration - Salt Pond MetaG R2_B_D2_MG... ...
AAGGGGCTATTGCGCGGCCGTGCGTCGTTCGAGCGCCGAGGCGGCGGCGTCGAGGCGCGCGATGCCTTCGCCGATCTCCTCCTCCGAGATGGTGAGCGCGGGCAGGATGCGCACCACGTTGTCGCCTGCGGGCACCGTCAGGAGACCGGCCTCGTAGCCGGCCGCGACCACATCGGTGTTCGTGGCCTTGCAGACGAGCCCCAGCATCAGGCCCGCGCCGCGCACGCTTTCGAAGATCTCCGGATGGGCGCCGACAAGGCCCTCGAGCCGCTGGCGCAGGTAGCCCGCCTTGGCGCGCACATCGTCGAGGAAGCCTTCGCGCGTGACCTCGTCCATGACCGCCGCGCCAACGGCGCAGCCCAGCGGGTTGCCGCCGTAGGTGGAGCCGTGGGTGCCCGCCGTCATGCCGCGCGCGGCGTCCTCGGTCGCCAGCAGCGCGCCGAGCGGGTAGCCGCCGCCGATGCCCTTGGCCACCAGCATGATGTCGGGCGCGATGCCCGCCCATTCATGGGCGAAGAGCTTGCCCGTCCGCCCCATGCCGCACTGTATCTCGTCGAGGATCAGCAGAAGACCGTGTTCGTCGCAGAGATCGCGCAGGCCCTTGAGGCAGACGTCCGGCAGCGGTCGGATGCCGCTTTCGCCCTGCACGGGCTCGACCATGATCGCGCCCACGTCGGGTGCGGCGGCTGCAGCGCGCAGGGCGTCGTGATCGCCGAAGGGAAGCTGGCGGAAGCCGGGCAGGAGGGGACCGAAGCCCTTGGTCAGCTTCTCCGATCCGGCGGCCGAGATCGCGGCCATGGAACGGCCGTGAAAGGCGCCCTCGAAGGTGAGGATCGTCGTGCGCTCGGGCTGCTCGCTCTCGTTGCGGTACTTGCGGGCCATCTTTATGGCGAGTTCCGCGGCCTCGGTCCCGGAATTGCAGAAGAAGACCGTGTCGGCGAAGGTGTGTTCGACGAGCCGCTCGGCCAGCGCCTCCTGCTCGGGAACGGTGTAGAGGTTCGAGGTGTGCCAGAGTTTTTCGGCCTGGTCCTTGAGCGCCTGCACCAGTGCCGGGTGCCCGTGACCCAGCGCCATGACCGCGATGCCGGAGCCGAAATCGAGGAAACGTCGGCCGTCGGCCTCCACCAGCCATGCCCCTTCGCCCTTGACGAAGGAGAGCTTTGCGCGTGCGTAGCTTGGCAGAACCGGCGAAATCATCGGTCGTCTCCCGTGGGTTGAACACCAAAGCCCCGGCTTGGCCGAAAGCGCCGCCCAAGTCAATTCGCGGGGCGTGATGAGCCTATTCTGCGCTCATGATGAGACAGGTCGTGGTGGCGGTGGCGTAGAGCCTGTCGGTCCCGGCATCCCTTATCTCGCCGGAGGCCACGGCGGTCGATCGTCCGGCATGGGTGAGGCGGCCTGTCGCGATCACGTCGCGGCCTTGCGCGATCGCGCGGACGAGGTTCACCTTGTATTCGAGCGTCGTGTAGGCGCGGCCTGCGGGAAGCGCCGTCATGACCGCACAGCCCATGCAGCTGTCCAGAAGCGCGCCGTACCAGCCGCCATGGACCCCGTTCATCGGGTTGAGATGATCGAAAAGCGGCGCGCCGTGAAACACGGCTTCGCCCTCCGAGACGGCGGTGACGCGGAAATTCAGGATCCGCGCGATGGGGGCTTGTGGCAGGGTGCCGTCGACGATCCGCTGCATGAAGTCGAGGCCCGACATCGACAGCATCGTGGCACGGTCGGCCATGTCCGCCGGATTGGTGGCGAAGAAGGGATCGGGCATGGGCGTGCCTGTTCGCGTGGTTGCCATCTGGCGTGCACGCGATCACGGGCGGGTCGCGAAGACAAGTCCCAAGGCCCCGGTATCAGGCGACTTCCGACAGTTCCACGCGCGGGGCAACGCCGAGGGCCGCGCAGACTTCGCGCGTGAGGTCGGGCGTGTTGAGCGTGTAGAAATGAAGCGCATCCACGCCGCCATCGACAAGTTCGGCGCAAAGTTCCGTGCAGAGCGCGGTCGACAGCAGACGCTCGCGACCGTCACGTATGGCCTTGTCATAGGCCTCGTCCAGCCATGCGGGAATGACGGTCCCGCAGGCCTCGGCGAACTTGCGCACGCCTTTCCAGGAATTGATCGGAAGGATGCCGGGGATGACGGGGGCGTCGATGCCGGAAGCGGCGCAGGCATCGCGGAAGCGGAAGAAGGTCTCGGCCTCGAAGAAGAACTGGGTGATGGCGGATGTCGCGCCGGCGTCGATCTTGCGCTTCAGGTGGTCCACACAGTCCTGCATGGTCGCCGCCTCGGGGTGCGGGTCCGGATAGGCGCCGACGCGCAGAGTGAACTTGCCGGTTTTCGCCAGCGCCTCGATCAGCTCGACCGAGCCCGCGAAGCCTTGCGCGTGCGGGGTGAAGCGGCCCTGGCCTTTTGGCGGGTCGCCGCGCAGTGCCACGATCTCGGTCACGCCGGCCTCGGCATAGCTTTCGGCGATCTCCAGCGTTTCTTCCCGCGTGGCGTCGACACAGGTCAGATGCGCCGCGACGGGCACGCCGTAATGCTTGTGGATCGTCTTGACCGCGTCATGGGTGAGCGCGCGCGTGGTGCCGCCAGCGCCGTAGGTCACGGAGACGAAGTGCGGATCGAGCGGGGCCAGAACGCCGAGCGTGTCCCAGAGCCGGAACGACGCCTCGAGCGATTTCGGCGGGAAGAATTCGAAGGAAATGGTCGGCGGCGTCATGGCGATTCTGATCCTTGAAATGTCGCATGTGGATGTCGCATAGAGTGGGGCTTGCGGCAATTTCATAATCTTCAAGATCAATATGAGGTCTGTATGCATATCGAGTTTCGCCATCTGCGGACCATCCGCGCGATCCACGAAGAGGGAGGGCTGGCGCGGGCGGCCGAGCGGCTGCACATCACGCAGAGTGCATTGTCTCATCAGATCAAGGGGTTGGAGGATCAGGCTGGGGTGGAGCTTTTCGTGCGCCGCTCGCGGCCGATGCGGCTATCCTCGGCGGGGATGAAGCTGCTCCGCCTGGCCGAGGACGTGCTGCCGCGCCTCGCCGCGCTGGAGGAGGAATTCGAGGGTCTCAGGTCGGGCAAGTCGGGGCGGCTGCATATCGCCATCGAGTGCCATGCGTGCTTCGACTGGCTCCTGCCGGTGCTGGAGGCGTTCCGGACGTCCTGGCCCGAGGTGGACGTGGACATCCGCCCGGGGCTTCAGTTCGAGGCGCTGCCGGCGCTCCTGCGGGAGGAGGTGGACCTTGTCGTTTCGTCGGACCCCGAAGAGCTGCAAGGCGTCGATTTCACGCCGCTTTTCGACTACGAGCCGGTCTTCGTCTGTGCCGCCGATCATCCGCTTGCGCGCAAGCCATGGATCGAGGCGGAGGATTTCGCCGAGCAGCATCTGATCACCTACCCGGTGGAGCGCGCGCGGCTTGACGTGTTCAGCCAGCTTCTGTTTCCCGCCGGGGTGGAGCCGCGCTCGATCCGTCAGGTGGAGCTGTCGGCGGTGATGCTGCTGCTGGTGGCGTCGGGGCGCGGGGTGGCGGTGCTGCCCGACTGGGTGGTGCGGGACCCGCGCACGCCTGGGTCCATCGTGACAAGGCCCCTGACGGAAGGCGGGCTGACCCGGCGGCTTTACGGGGCGACGCGTGCGGATGACACGGCCAAGCCCTTCATGGCGCATGTCCTGAAGCTCTCCCGGACGGAGCCGCCGAAACTGCAGCGGCGCACGGCGGCGGCGTGACTTGACTGCCCGGTCCGGGGTGACCGTCTTCCCTCATCTCGACTGTGTGCACACGGCTTGTCGCTCTAGAGGCGGCGGCGTCCTGTCGCCCAGTCGAGCGCCGCTTCCAGCCGGTCGTCGCCCCAGAAAAGCTCGCCATCCACGACGAAGCTCGGCGAGCCGAAGACACCCAGCGATTTGGCGGTCTGCGTTTCCAGCGCAAGGGCGGCCTCCCACTTGGAGCTTCCTGCCCGGGCGATGGTGTCCTCGGGGTCGACGCCCACGGCGGCGAGGCTGTCCGACAGGTTTGGATCCTCGCCCGGCCGCTGCCCGTCCACGAACCAGCGCCGGTAGGTTTCCTTGATATAGGCCACGCCCCAGCCTTCGCGCAGGCCCATGACCGCGACCTGGTTGGCGAAGGGAAGCTCGGGCAGCGGATAGGGTGCGGGAAGGCTCACCGGCAGACCGTGCAGCGCGGCGCGGCGTTCGATGTCGCGCCACATGTAGGAGGTCTTGACCGGCTTGTCCTTGAACGGAACGTTGTTCTGCTCGAGCATGATCTCGCGCACGTTGAAGGGGCGCCATGACACGGAAACGCCGGCCTCGGCGGCGGCGGCGTCGATGCGCATCACGGTCAGGTAGCTGTAGGTGCTGCCGATCGAGACCCAGAACTCCATCACCGTCTCCATTTCCCTGCCTGCCGTCAGTCTGCGGGGCAGGCGCGGCCTTGGCAAGCGCGGCCTGCGGGCCTATAGCGCGCGGGCACTTTCCCCGAAGGAACAAACCATGCAAGGCTCCGCCAATCTCAACATCATGATCAAGGCGGCCCGCAAGGCGGGCAGAGGCCTGGTGAAGGATTTCCGCGAGGTTGAGAACCTGCAGGTCTCGGCCAAGGGGCCCGGCGATTTCGTCAGCCGCGCCGACCGGGCGGCCGAGGAGCTTCTGAAGGAGGAGCTTCTGGGCGCGCGGCCCAATTACGGCTTCCTCGGCGAGGAGGGCACCGAGGTCGAGGGCAAGGACCCCACACGGCGCTGGATCGTCGATCCGCTCGACGGGACCACGAACTTCCTGCACGGGATGCCGCACTGGGCCGTGTCCATCGCGCTTGAGCACAAGGGCGAGATCGTGGCCGGCGTCGTCTTCGACCCTGCCAAGGACGAGATGTTCTATGCCGAGAAGGGCCAGGGCGCGTGGCTGAATGACAGCCAGCGGCTGCGCGTTTCGGGCCGGACCAACATGATCGAATGTGTCTTCGCCACGGGCGTTCCCTTCGGGGGCGCGAAATACCTTCCGGCGACGCTGCAGGATCTGGCGCGGCTGATGCCGCAAGTGGCGGGCGTGCGGCGCTGGGGGGCGGCCGCGCTCGACCTCGCCTATGTGGCGGCGGGGCGCTACGACGGCTATTGGGAGCGGGGGCTGCACCCCTGGGACGTGGCCGCCGGTATCCTGCTGGTGCGCGAGGCGGGCGGCCTCGTGGCGCCGATCCGCGAGGGGCAGGACCTTCTGGGCGACGGACAGCTCGTCGCGGGCGCGGGCGCGATCTTCGACCGATTTGCGGGCGTGATCCGGGAGCGGCCCGTGGCCTGACTGTCGGGAGGCGCGCGGCCGACCACCAGGCGCGATCTTTTATTCGTTGTGCTTGGGCCAAAGCTGCTGCGCCACGCCCGCGACCAGCAGGTAAACCGAGGTCGCTGCGACCAGCGCGGTGAGGACCGGGTTCGAGGCGAAATCCGTCCAGGCCGCGAAGGCGATCCCCGCAGTCCACAGGACCGCGACCGACAGCGACAGCGCCCGCCAACGCTCCGTCCGCACCGGATGGACGAATTTCAGCGACAGGAACATCGCCGCCGTCAGCACGATCACCAGCGCCAGCGTCACCCACCAGGGCGGTTCGATCACCAGAAGCGCGAGGACCACCATGTTCCAGCAGCCCGGAAAACCGGAAAAGCTGTTGTCGGCGGTCTTCATGCGCGTATCCGCGAAGTAGATCGCGCTGGCAAACGGCACGAGCAGCACGACAAGCCAGCCCGACCACCCGGGCAGCAGCCCCGAGGCGTAAAGCGCGTAGGCCGGGATCACCACGTAGGTCAGGAAGTCGATGATCAGGTCCATCAGAACGCCGTCGATCTCGGGGGCGTTTTTCTTGACGTCGTAGTGGCGGGCGAGCGGGCCGTCGATGCCGTCGACCACGAAGGCCAGCGCCAGCCACAGCGCCATGGTCGCCCAGTCCTGCTGAAACGCCTCGTGCAGTGCGAGCATCGCAAGCGACGCGCCAATGGCGGTGAAGAGATGGACGGCAAGCGCGGAGAGGCGGGGGGTCATGGGCCGGGTGATGCCCGGTTGCCCCACGGTTTGCAACAGTTGGATGACGATCCCCTCGCGGCTCAGGCCCGCGGATGGGTGGCGTCATAGACCTCCATCAAACGGGCGGTGTCCACGGCAGTGTAGGCTTGGGTCGTCGACAGGCTTGCGTGGCCGAGCAGTTCCTGGATCGCGCGCAGATCGCCGCCCGCGTTCAGGAGATGCGTGGCGAAGGAATGGCGCAGTGCATGGGGCGTGGCGCTGGAGGGCAGGCCCAGCTGCAGGCGCGTGCGCTCCATCACGCGGGCGACGCTGCGGGGGCCGAGCGCGCCGCCCCGGATGCCGCGAAAAAGCGGCGTGCCGGGGGCAAGCTCATGGGGGCAGAGCGCGGCGTAGCGCGCGACGGCGGCGCGGGCGACCGGCAGGACCGGCACGTCGCGTTCCTTGCCGCCCTTGCCGCGGATGCGCAGCGCATCGGGGAAGGGCAGGAGCCCCGCGTCGAGCGACAGCGCCTCGGAGATGCGCAACCCGCAGCCGTAAAGCAGCGTGACCACGGCCACGTCCCGCGCCGCGACCCAATCGCGGACGTCCTGATCGGCAACACCGGAGAGCATGTCGCGTGCGCCGGTTTCGGTGAGCGGGCGGGGCAGGCGGCGCTGGTGGCGGGGTGCGCGGGTCGAAAGCACGGTGGTGGCGTCAAAGCCGTCACGTTCGGCCCACCATCCGTAGAAGGATTTCACCGAGGACAGCGCGCGCGCCAGCGACCGTGCGCCAACGTCGCGACCCCGTTCGGCGGCCATCCAGGCGCGAATGTCGCGCGCGGAGATCGCACGCAGCGCCGAGGGCCCCGGCGCGCCGCCCAGATGCGCGGCCTGGAACGCGAGAAACCCGGTGACGTCCCTTCGATAGGCGGCAAGCGTCGCGGGCGCGCGGCCCCGCACGCCGCGCAGATGCGTGACCCACGCCTCAAGCAGATCGCGAACCGCCGGGGTGAGTGCCAGGCTCATCGCCCCAGCCTCAGTCCAGCCAGCCGCGCATCAGCCGTTCGAAGACCCCGGCGAAGAAGGTCAGAAGGTCGGTGCCCTGCGTCGGGCGGAACTGGTGCGGATCCTCCGCGCCCATGACAAGAAGGCCGGGCAGACGCCCCGGCCCGAGGTCGAGCCGGATCAGCGCTTCGGACCGGATCCATTGCGCGGCCTCGTCGCCGAAGATCTTGTAGGAACCGGACGTGACCTGCCGCAGCGTGACCTGTTTCGACGGCACGTCGCGCCCGCCGGTGACGTATTCCTCGACAAAGCCGGGGGCGACGACGGTCAGCACATCCTCGAGCTTTTGCACGCGGGGGGCCTCGGTCTCGGTCGCCTCGACCGATTCCAGCACCAGCCGGATGCGGTCCACGCGCAGGATGCCCGCCACGTCGGTGCCGAGCGCGTTCAGGAACGTGGTGAAGTCCTTCTGGTCCAGAAGCGCCAGCACCGCGCGGTGCAGCTGGTTGGTGCCGGCGAGGTTCTCGTAGGCGGCGGCGATCACCGACCGGTGCGTGTCCTCCAGCCGGTCGAGCCGGTTCTGCAGACGCTCCATCGCGATGCCACGCATGTCGACGATATTGCCGCCCATCTGGCGGTCATTGGCGGAGATGAGCGCGCGCATCAGGTCGCGATCCTCGAGGATGAGCTCGGGATCCTCCAGCACGCGCGTGCGCCAATCATCAGGGAAATCGGGCCGGGTTTCGGCCTGGTCACTGCTCACGGGTCTGCCTCGTATTTTGGTTTTTGTCGTCGTTTTCCGGTGTCCTAGCACGGCACTCGCGTTTCGGGGAAGCGGTTTGACCGCACCGGTCCAAGGGGCGGACGGTCTGTGCGGTTCGGGTCACATGGGTCGGGCGGTGGTCCTGCGGCGGGATGGTGCAGACCGTGCAGAAAGGTCCGGTCGCTCCAGGTTTGGGACACATGGACCGAAAATGACCCAAGGAGTCGCGTAAATGCGATTGATCGGACGTGATCGGGCGATTTGGCGGAACTTTTGTTCTTGGCTCTCACGTTGCAGGTTTACTCTTCCGCTCGTAACTCCGCCGCGTATCCCACGCCCGCGGAAGGTTCTCCCCATGTTCGAAATCCTGTCCAAGACCCTTGGCCTCGAGATCGGTCCGCGCGCCGCGTCGGTCTGGCTCGGCCTTGCGCTGGGCATAGCCTTCGGGGCGCTGGCCTTCCTGACGCGCTTCTGCCTGCGGCGCGCGCTGGTCGGGCCCCTGCCCGAAAGGGCACCTGCGCGTGGCGCCTGGGCGCTGGCGCTGGCAGTGGCCATTCTCGGTACGCAGATCGCCGTCGCCGCGGGCTGGGTCGATTTCGCCGCGCACAGGTTTCACGCCGCGTCCCTGCCCATGGTCCTGATCGTGGTGGGTGGGCTTCTGTTCGGGGCGGGGGCCGTGCTGGCACGGGGCTGCATCACGCGCCTGACGGTTCTGACGGGGGGCGGCAACCTGCGCGCCCTGTTCGGGCTTCTGGTCTTCGCCGTGACGGCCCACGCAACGCTTCAGGGGCTCCTCGTGCCGCTGCGGACGAGCCTCGGCACGTTCGCGGTCACCCCGCCCTTAGTGTCGCTTGGCGATCTTCCGGGTGGGCCCTGGGTCTGGTCGGCCGTTCTGGTCGCGGCGTTGCTTCTGGTGGCCTTGCGTTCCGGCGCGGGCCGTGGGCCGCTGCTCGGCGCGGCTGCGCTGGGCGCGCTCGTCCCGGCGGCGTGGATCGGGACGGGGTTCGTCCTGTTCGACGATTTCGACCCCATCGCGCTCGAGGGCCTGTCCTTCACCGCACCATGGGCCGAGACGCTGTTCTGGTCCATGGCATCAAGCCTGACGGCGCCGGGCTTTGGCACCGGGCTGATCGGGGGCGTACTGGCAGGCGCGCTTTTCGCCGCGCTGGGGTCGGGGCGTTTCGCCTGGGAAGGGTTCGAGAGCCCCGCGCAGATGGGCCGGTCGCTTTCGGGTGCCGCGCTGATGGGTATGGGCGGTGTCATGGCGGGCGGCTGCACGGTGGGCGCGGGTCTGTCCGGTGTGGCGACGCTGTCGGTCGCGGCGCTGCTCGCGCTGGGGGCGATCGTGGCGGGGATGCTGGCGGCGGGTGCCGCTGAGGCGCGCGCCGGTCGCGGGGCGCGCGGGTTGGTGGCGGCGGAGTAGGCCGGTACCGCCGAGGCTCGGGCTTCAGGGAAAACCCACGGATTTGTCCGGGCCGCGAAGTGGAACTGGTCCTGTGGTCCGCGGGCGAATATCGTCGCCGCGCTCACGTCAGGAGGATGATATGCCCAAAGGCTATTGGATCGTTCACATCAAGGTCACCGATCCCGAGACCTATCGCCGTTACGCCGACCAGGCGCCCGCCATCGTGACCCGGCTGGGCGGCGCCTACAACGTGGACGCCGGACGCTCGGACAGCGTTGAGGGCGACGCATCGCTGGATCGGCACGTGGTCGTCGAATTCCCAAGCTACGACGCCGCGGTGGCGGCCTTTCGATCCGAGGCCTACCAGGCCGTCGTTCCCCTTCGTCAGGCCAGCGCGGAGTGCTTTTTCACTCTTGCCGAAGGCGCCTGAGACGGCGGCGAATCCCGAGTTGAATCGACGGGATCAGAGGATCTTCTGCCCCGTCTTTTCCCAGTCCTTGAGGAAGCTCTCGAGGCCCTTGTCGGTCAGTGGGTGGGCGGCCATTGCGTGGATCACGTTCGGCGGTGCTGTCGCCACGTCGGCGCCGATCAGGGCCGCCTGCTTCATGTGATTCGCGGTGCGGATCGAGGCCGCGAGAATCTCGGTATCGTAGGAATAATTGTCGTAGATCTGGCGGATCTCGGCGATCAGATCCATTCCGTCGAGGTTGATGTCGTCGAGCCGGCCGATGAAGGGCGAGATGAAGGTGGCGCCCGCCTTGGCGGCAAGAAGGGCCTGGTTGGCCGAGAAGCAGAGCGTCACGTTGACCATGAAACCTTCGCCGGTCAGCGCCTTGCAGGCCTTCAGCCCCTCCCACGTCAGCGGCACCTTGATGGCGATATTGTCGGCGATCCTGGCCAGTTCCTTGCCCTCGGCGATCATGCCCTCGGCATCCAGCGCGACGGTCTCGGAACTGACAGGGCCATCGACCAGGTCGCAGATCTCCTTGGTCACTTCCTTGATATCGCGGCCTGATTTCATGATCAGCGAGGGGTTGGTCGTCACCCCGTCGACGATGCCGAGCTGGGCAAGGTCACGGATCGCATCGATGTCGGCGGTATCCACAAAGAATTTCATGCGCGAGGTTCCTTTCCCGTTTGGGCCGTGGTCATCTGCCGGCCTTCTAGCGCAAGCGCGGTGAGCCTTAAAGCCATGAGCAGGTCGTATTTCGAGGAAGGGTCGCTGGTGGGCGTTCTGACGCCCGAGCCGATCGACCGCGTGCTCGATTACCGCGCGCCCGAAGGGGGCTGCTGGCTGGGTGCCTTCGTCGAGGTGCCGCTGGGGCCCCGCAAGGTGCTGGGCGTGGTCTGGGGCGAAGGCAAGGGCGATTATGATCTGGCAAAGATCCGGTCGGTGAACCGTGTGCTCGACGTGGCGCCCATGCGCGAGGAGATGCGCGAGTTCCTGATCCGCGCGGGCACCTACACGCTGACCCCGCAAAGCCAGATGCTGCGGCTGGCGACGCGGGTGCCGGGGCTGTCCGATCCGCCCTCGATGCGCAAGGTCTACCGGCTGGGCCGGGGGGAACCCGACCGCATGACGCCTGCGCGCACGCGTGTGATCGACACGCTGAAGGAATACGGCGGCCTCGGCTTCACCCTGTCCGAGCTCTCCGCGCTGGCGGGCGTGTCCACGAGCGTCATCAAGGGGCTGGCCACGCAGGGCGTGGTCGAGGAGGCCGACACGCCGCGCGACATGCCTTATCCACCGCTCGACCCGGGCCGCGCGGGCAAGGCCCTGACGGAGGATCAGGCAGAGGCGGCCGAGCGGCTGCGCGATGCCATCCGTACGCGAGTGTATGGAACGACGCTTCTGAAGGGTGTGACCGGTTCCGGCAAGACGGAGGTGTATCTCGAGGCCGTGGCCGAAACCCTGCGCGCCGGGCGGCAGGCTCTGGTCCTGTTGCCGGAGATTGCGCTGACGGCGGAGTTCCTGACCCGGGTCGAGGCGCGCTTCGGCGCGAAACCTGCCGAGTGGCACTCGGGCGTGACGATGACCGAGCGGCGGCGCTGCTGGAAGATGCTTGGTCAAGGCGAGGCGCAGCTTGTCGTCGGCGCGCGTTCGGCGCTGTTCCTGCCGTTCCGGGACCTCGGGCTCATCGTCGTCGACGAGGAACACGACAATTCCTACAAGCAGGAGGAGGGCGCGCTATACAATGCCCGCGACATGGCCGTGCTGCGCGCCTCGCTGAACGGGGCGCAGGTGGTTCTTGCCTCGGCTACACCGTCGCTGGAAAGCTGGGCCAACGCGCAGGCGGGGAAATACGCGCGCCTCGACCTGACAGCGCGATTCGGCGAGGCCGTGCTGCCGGAGATGCGGACCATCGACATGCGCCTCGAGGACCTGCCCGCGCAATCCTGGCTGTCGCCGACGCTGACCGCCGAAGTTGCCCGGAGGGTGGAGGCCGGCGAACAGGCTCTGTTGTTCCTGAACCGCCGGGGCTACGCGCCCGTGACGCTCTGCCGGGCCTGCGGGGCGCAGGTGGGCTGCGACCATTGCGATGCACGGATGGTCGAGCACCGGTTCCTCAAGCGCCTCGTCTGCCACCAGTGCGGCGAGACGAAACCGATGCCCGAGACCTGCCCGGTCTGCGGGGTCGAGGGCAAGATGGCCGCCGTGGGTCCCGGCGTCGAGCGCGTGGCCGAAGAGGCCACCGCCGCCTTTCCCGATGCGAAGATCGCGGTTCTGTCCTCGGACCTTTTTGGCTCGGCCCGCGCGCTCAAGGCCCAGATCGAGGAGATCGCGGAGGGAGACACCGACATCATCATCGGCACGCAGCTGGTGGCGAAGGGCCACAATTTCCCGCGCCTGACGCTGGTGGGCGTGGTCGATGCGGATCTCGGGCTGCAGGGCGGCGACCTGCGCGCGGCGGAACGCACGTTTCAGCTGATGCGGCAGGTCTCGGGGCGTGCGGGGCGCGCGGAGAAGCCGGGTCTGGCCATGCTGCAGACCTTCCAGCCGGAGCATCCGGTGATCCGCGCGATCCTCGACGGCGACGAAGAGGCGTTCTGGCGCGCCGAGGCGGCGGAGCGTGAGGCGGCGGGAATGCCACCCTACGGACGCCTTGCGGGGATCATCATCAGTGCCGGCGACGCGGCCTCGGCCTTCGATCTGGGCCAGCATCTGGCGCGCAACGACGCGGCGATCCGTGCGGCGGGCGGCATCGTCTACGGGCCTGCGCCCGCGCCGATTGCCCGTGTGCGGGGCCGCCACCGGGTGCGGCTGCTGGTCAAGGCCCCCAAGGGCGCGCCGCTCCAAGGCGCGATCACCCGCTGGATGAGCGGATTGAAGCTGCCTTCACAGGTGCGGCTGGCCGTGGATATCGACCCGCAGAGTTTCTACTGATAGGGGCTTGCAACCATATGCAACGTTTGCAAGTGGCCACGGACGATCTAGAACCCCGGCCAAAGCCAGCGAGTGTCACGAAATAGTCATGTCAGTATCGATCACACCGAAACCGGGGATCCTCGAGATCGCGCTTTACCAGGGCGGCGAAAGCGCGCTGCCGGGTTTCGTTGCCCCCCTGAAGCTCAGCTCGAACGAAAATCCGTTTGGCCCGCCCCCCTCCGCGGTCAGCGCCATGGCGGAGGCCGCCACCATGGCGCACCGCTATCCCTCCACCGATCACAAGGGGCTGCGCCAGGCGCTGTCGGAAATCCACGGCCTCGACCCCGAGCGGATCATCTGCGGCGTGGGATCGGACGAGATCATCACGCTGCTGTGCCAGGCCTATGCCGGGCCGGGCGACGAAGTGCTTTACCCCGAGCACGGGTTCGGGATGTATCGCATCTCGGCGCTGGCCGCCGGCGCCACGCCCGTGACCGCGCCCGAGAAGGACCGCGTCGTCGACCCCGAGGCCATCCTTTCTGCGGTAACCGAGCGCACGCGGCTCATCTTCATCGCCAACCCGGCCAATCCCACCGGCACCATGCTGCCGCTCTCGGTCTTCGAGGACCTGGCGGCGCGCTTGCCGGAACAGTGCCTTCTGGTCATGGACGGGGCCTATGTGGAATACGCCGAAGGCTACGATGGCGGCGCCAAGCTGGTCGAAACGCGTGACAACGTGGTGATGACGCGGACCTTCTCGAAGGTCTACGGGCTGGGCGGGGTGCGCGTGGGCTACGGATATGCCCCGCGAGAGGTCGTCGAGGTTCTGACGCGCATCCGCGGGCCCTTCAACCTGTCGACCATGGCGCTCATGGGGGCGGAGGCGGCGCTTCGCGACACCGAATGGGTGGAAAGGGCGCTGCGCGTCAATGCCGATGAGCGCGCGCGCCTGACCGGCGGGCTGCGCCAGCTTGGCGTGGCCTGTGACGACAGCGCGGCCAATTTCGTGCTCGCGCGCTTCTCCGACGAGGCCGAGGCCGACGCGGCGGACGCCCATCTGAAGAAGCGGGGCATCATCGTGCGCGCCCCCAAAAGCTACGGGCTGCCCCATTGCCTGCGCATCACCGTGGGCCGGCCGCAGGACAACGACGCCGTGCTGGGCGTGCTGAGAGAGTTCCGGGGGCAGCGATGACAGGGATCTACGATCGCGTCGCCCTCATCGGGCTGGGACTGATCGCGGGTTCGATGGCGCACGCGATGCGCCGCGCGGGGCTTGTGGGCGAGATCAAGGGCACCGCGCGCTCGGCCGAGACGCGCGCCACCGCGCGGGAGATCGGCCTGTGTGACCGGGTGGTCGACACGGCGGCGGAGGCTGTCAGGGACGCCGATCTCGTGGTCCTCTGCGTGCCCGTGGGCGTGATGGGCGCAGTCGCGCGGGAGATCGCGCCGCATCTGAAACCCGGCGCGACCGTGACGGATGTGGGCTCGGTCAAGCGCGACGTCATCGCCGAGGTCGCGCCCCACCTGCCCGAGGGCGTGCATTTCGTGCCGGGCCACCCGCTGGCGGGGACCGAGCATTCCGGTCCGACCTCCGGTTTCGCGGAGCTCTTCGACAACCGCTATGTCTTGCTGACACCCGACGAGGGCACCGATCGCGCGGCCATCGACCGGCTGCGCCGCCTCTGGGAAGGCTGCGGCGCCAATGTCGAGGAGATGGACGCCGATCACCACGATCTCGTGCTCGCCGTGACCTCGCACACGCCGCACCTCATCGCATACACGATGGTCGGCGTGGCCGACGATCTGCGCCGCGTCACCGACAGCGAGGTGATCAAGTATTCCGCCGCGGGCTTCCGGGACTTCACCCGCATCGCGGCCTCGGACCCCACCATGTGGCGCGACGTGTTCCTGTCCAACAAGGACGCGACGCTGGAGATCCTCGGCCGCTTCACCGAGGAGCTTTTCGCGCTCCAGCGGGCGATCCGGACCGGGGATGGCGAGCATCTGCACGCCTATTTCACCCGCACGCGCGCGATCCGTCGGGGCATCATCGAGGCCGGGCAGGACACCGACGCGCCGGATTTCGGACGCACGCCCGTGTCGCGGCGGCGCGAGGACGCGGCCGAATGACAGGGGGGCTGCGGCTGGCGGGGCTGGCTGCGCTGGCCTGCCTGCTGTCCGTCCCGGCGGTCCTTGCCGATGCGCCGTCGCGCTCGCTCCTGCCGCTGCCAAGGGGCGTGGCGGAGCCCGTTTCCGAGGTCTCGAGAAGCGTAGCCGACGCGCCGCGGGCTTCCTTGCGCCCGCTGAGCCGCGGGGCGCCAGTCGCGCTTTCGTCCCGCGAGGCGCGGTCCGCCAACGCGCCCGCCGTGGCGGCCGCCGCCGCCCGTGCTGCGGCCGTGCCGCCCCCGGCGACCACGCGGCCCGCCGTCGTCACCGCGAATGTCGCGCCGGTCGATACCTCTCCGAGGCCCACGGGGCGCCCCGACGGGCTGGAGCAGCGGGTGCGCGCGACGGCGACCCGCCTGACGCCGGGCCGTGTCGCCCAGCCCGGCGTGCCCGGTGCACTTTGCGGGCAGGCGGGGCTATCGGGCGAAAGGCTGCAGTCGATCACCGGCCGGGTCTCGGGCTGCGGCATCGCGGAGCCCGTGCGGCTGCGCTCCGTCGATGGTATCCCGCTGACCACACCGGCCACGATCAATTGCGACGCGGCGCGCGCTTTGCAGACATGGGTGCGGGAGGGGCTGGTGCCGGCCATCGGCCGCACCGGCGGCGGTGTCGCCAACTTACGGGTCGTGGCCTCCTACGCGTGCCGGACGCGCAATTCGCAGACCGGGGCGCGGCTGAGCGAACACGCACGCGGCAACGCCATCGACATCGCCGGGATCGGTCTGGCCAATGGCAGCGAACTGACGGTGCTGAACCACTGGAACACGCAGCGCGAGGGCCGCATCCTGCGCGAGGCGCACCGCACCGCCTGCGGCCCCTTCGGCACCGTGCTCGGCCCCAATTCCGACCGCTTCCACCGCGACCACTTCCATTTCGACGTGGCGTCCTACCGTTCGGGGACGTACTGCCGCTAACGCAGGTTCAGGCGCGGCGCGGGGCCCACGGGAAGCGGCCCGAGGAAAGTCCGCCCGCCCGAAAACGTCAGTTCCGCATCGATCACCTCCGGGTCGCCGGAGAGACCGGCCACGACGCCCAGCAGGCCTTCGACGGTCCCGCGCATCTGCTCGGGGAGCAGGCCCGCGCGCACGGCCATCGCCACCATCTCGCGCCAGTTCTCGGCCCGGATCGTCAATACGCCTTCGGGCACACCGGCCGCATCGACCGTGATCTCACCGGCGGCGCGCAGGATCAGGCCGCCCCAGACGGCGTTCACCTCGCGCAGGTCGAGGGCGGTGATCTGCGGGCGCCGATCCTCGATGGCGCGGAGGTCCCACGGGCGGTCGAATTGCATAGCCGCCGAATAATCGAGCGTCTCGATGGTCTCGGGCAGGATCCCGCCGGGGTCCAACTGCCGCCGCGTCGGTCCCGGGGGGGCGAGATCGCGCGCCGCGAAAGCCACGTCGTAGCGTGCGTCCTGACCCTCTTGCCGGATCATGCTGAGCCGGCCCTCGGGCAATGCCATCCGCCACCCAGCGTCGCTGGTCACCATGACGTCGGAAAGCACCGTGTCCGACACATCCAGCGCGAAGCGCGCACCGGGCTGCAGGTCGAGTTCGGAGGTCATGGACGCGGCCTCGATCGTCAGGCGTTCGACGGGCGAGGACAGGCTTTGCGCCTCGGGCCAGATTGCGCGGAAATGGTCGGGGCGAAACGCCTGCTGTTCGAGCGTCAGCGCCGGCAACGTCCACACGACATTGGTGGCAGGGTCGCCAAGTTCGAGGGCCACCAGCTCCGTCCGGAAATCCAAGGGGTAACCGGTGACGGAGAGATCCTCGTAATTGACCAGCCATCCTTCGGCTGCCCGTGCGTCCAGCCATTCGGTGACGGCCCGTTCGCTGATGAAGGCCCAGACGAACCACGCGGCCGTGCCGAGGATCACCACCGCCGCGGCCACCGAAGCGAGTCTCCGGATCGTTCTGTCGAGGAACTGGCCCAGCATCATGCACCCCGTTTCGTTTCGCCGCCCGCGCCGGTATAGCCCCGGGGAAGGGGAAGGACCACGCGCATGAAGGACGAAACGGACGATCTGTGGGTGTTCGGCTACGGCTCGCTTCTATGGAACCCGGGCTTTCCGGTGGCCGAGACGCGGGTGGCGCGGCTGCGGGGTTGGCGCCGCAGCTTCTGCATGTCCTCGATCCACCACCGCGGCACCGTGGAGCGGCCCGGCCTTGTCCTGGCGCTCGATGCCGCCGACGGCGCCCATTGCGACGGGCTGGGGTTCCGCGTGGAGGCGCGCTATGCCGCGCAGACCATCGATTACCTGCGCGAGAGGGAACTGATTTCCTCGGCCTACGTGGAGACGCGCCAGTCCATCGTGTTCAGCGCCTGCGGCACCGAGCAGGCGGATGTGCTGACCTATGTCATCGACCCGCAGCACGAGCAGTATCACGGCGATCTCGACCTCGAGACGCAGGCACGGATCATCGCGCGGGCCACCGGCGGGCGGGGGCCGAATGACGAGTATCTCTACAATACCGCCGCGCATCTGGCCGAGTTGGGCCTGGCCGATACCGATCTCGACTGGCTGGCCTCCCGGGTGCGGGCGTTGACCGCTGGTAACTGAGGCCTGAGCCACACAGGACCATTGGCTTCGACGTGGCGGGCCGTTAGGCTGCACCCGTCATAGAAACATGACCGAGTGAGGCCGTGGCGAGCAGGACAGAAGGCGCAGAGACAGTGCGCATCACCCGACCGACGCGTCAGATCGTTCTGATGCTGATCATTCTGGCCTGCGTCATCGCGGGTTCCGTGCTGGTCTGGCCGATGGTCCAGCCGGTATTCCTGTCGTCGCCCTATCTCAACGGCACGATCGGTATCGTCTTTGTCGTCGGCGTGCTGGCGTGTTTCTGGCAGGTGTTCCAGCTGTTTTCGTCTGTCGCGTGGATCGAGACCGTTGCCTCGGGCGGCGGGCAGGCGGCGATGGACAAGCCGCCCTCGCTTCTGGCGGCGGCAAGCGCGATCAGCCGGGTGCGCGGCGGACGGATGCAGGTGACGCCGGCCTCCGCCAAATCCGTGCTCGACTCGGTCGGTGCGCGGATGGAGGAAAGCCGGGACATCACGCGCTACATCGCGAACCTCCTGATTTTCCTTGGACTTCTGGGCACGTTCTTCGGGCTTGCGACTACGGTTCCGGCGGTGGTGGAGACGATCCGCTCGCTCCAGCCCACCGCGGGCGAGGAGGGGCTGGCAGTCTTCGGTCGGCTCATGGACGGGCTCGAGGACCAGCTGGGGGGCATGGGCACGGCCTTCGCGTCCTCGCTGCTGGGGCTTGCCGGGTCGCTGGTCGTGGGACTTCTGGAGCTGTTCGCGGGCCACGGTCAGAACCGCTTCTACCGCGAGATGGAGGAATGGCTGGCCTCGATCACCCGTGTCAGCCTGTCCTCGGGCGAGGGCGACGGCGGGGTCGACCGCAGCGCCATCGGAACCGTGCTCGATCACATGGTCGACCAGATCGAGACCTTGCAGAGTTTGTTTTCCCAGTCCGAGACACGCCGCGCGGAGACCGATGGGCGCCTGCAGGAACTCGCGCAGGCCGTGGGTGGGCTGACCGACCGCATGGGGTTCGGCCAGGTCGAGGCTGTCGAGAAGCTCACGGCCGCGCAGGAACGCCTTGCGCAGGCGGTGGAAGAGGGCCACGCGAGCGGCGGGCTCGACGAGGAAAGCCGCGCGCGCCTTCGCTCGATGGATGTGCAGCTCTTCAAGATCGCGGAGGAACTGTCGCGGACCGAGGGTGGCGCCGGTCGCGACGAAGGCGTCAGCGTGGGCGAGGCCCTGCGTGCCGATATCGGGCAGCTGACCGACGCGCTCCGCGCGCTGACCCGTGCGGCCGAGGCCCCGGTGCAGCGGCGTACGGCTTCGCAGCAACCGATGCGGCGCCCCCCCTCGCCGGCCAGCCGGGACATCGGGGAGTAAGCGCGCATGGCCTTTCAGCGCCGTGCAGGAAACCGCATTTCGGGCGCCATCTGGCCCGGGTTCGTGGACGCGATCACGGCGCTTCTGATGGTGATGATCTTCTTGCTGACGATCTTCATGGTCGTGCAATACGTCCTGCGCGAGGAGATCACCAACCAGGATGACGAGCTCAACGCGCTGAACGCGCGGCTCAATAGCCTGTCGGAGGCGCTGGGCCTCGAGGCCCAGCGGGCCGACCGGCTGGAAACCCGGGTCGCGACGCTGACCGGATCGCTCAGCGCGGCCGAGGCGCAGGTCGCCGAACAGGACGCTTTGATCGCCAACCTCAGGGCGGAGGGGGACCGCCGGGCCGCCGAGATCGCATCCTTCGAGGATCAGGTCGCAGCCCTTCTGGCCGAAAATCGGGAACTGGGCGCGGCGCGGGATGCGGCCGAGGCCGAGGCGGCAGAAGCACTGAGCCAGGCCGAGGCGCTGGACCTAGCCCTTGCCACGGCTCGCAGCGAGATCGACGAAGCCGCCGAGGCCGCAAGGCTGGCCGCCGCCCGGCGCGAGGCGCTCCAGGCACTGATCGCGGATCTGGAGACGCAGGCGGAGGCGCGCGATACCGCGCTGGCCGAGGCCACGGAGGCGCTGGACGAGGCGGAGGCCGCGCGACTGGTCGAGGCCGCCGCGGCGCAAGCACTGCGTGACCGTCTGGAAAACGCCGATGCCGAGCTGACCTCGATGACGCTTGCGCTGGAAGAGCAGCGGCGCGAGGCTGAGGAAACGCTGACGCTTCTGGCCGCCGCCGACGCGGCGCGCGAGGACCTCGCCACGCGGCTTGCCGCAGCACTGGCGCAGGTGGAGGCGCGCGGTTCGCTGGAGGAACAGCTGGCCGCCGCGCAGCTTGAGGCCGAGAGGATGAGCGCGCAGCTCGACGACCGGGACACGGAAATGAGCGCGCTCGAGGAACAGCTGGCGCTGGCGCTGTCGCGCATCGAAAGCGCCGAGGCGAGCGCGGCGGCGCGGCTGGCCGAGCTGCAGGCGCGCATCGCGCAGGCCGAAGCCGAGGCAGAGGCCGCCGAGGCCGAGATGGAGGCCCGCGAAGGCGACATGTCCGCGCTGGAGTCGGAACTGGCCACGGCGCTCAGGGCCCGTCTTGCGGCGGAGGCAGCGCGCGAGGTGGCGCTCTCCGAGGCACAGGAGCGCGCGGCCCTTCTGGCCCAGGCCAACGAGGAGCTTGAAAGCGTTGAGGCGGCCTCGGTGCAGAGCGAGCGTCAGGTGGCGCTTCTGAACGAACAGGTGGCTGCACTGCGCACGCAGCTCTCCTCGCTTCAGTCGCTGCTTGATGAGGCTGCCGCGCAGGATGAGGAGGCGCAGGTCCAGATCCAGGCTTTGGGCTCGCAGCTCAACACTGCGCTGGCGCGATTGGCAGCCGAACAGAGCGCTCTGGCCGAAAGCGAGACTGCGCGGGCCGAGCTGGAAGCGGCGGAAGCGGCGCGCCTTGTGGCCGAGGCGCAGGAGCTCGAACGCTACCGGTCGGAATTCTTCGGCCGCCTGCGCGAGCTGCTGGAGGGCCGCGAGGGGGTGCGCATCGACGGCGACCGGTTCGTTTTCTCCTCCGAGGTGCTGTTCGACGTGGGCTCGGCCGATCTGGCGCCCGAAGGGCTGGCGCAGATCGAGAACGTGGCGCAGCTTCTGTCGGAGGTGGCCGACGACATCCCCGAGACCATCGACTGGATCATCCGCGTGGACGGCCACACTGACGACCAGCAGATCGGCGCGGGCGGGGCCTTCGACAACAATTGGGAACTGAGCCAGGCGCGCGCGCTTTCGGTGGTGCTCTACATGTCCGAGGAACTGGGCATTCCGCCGTCGCGGCTGGCGGCGACCGGGTTCGGTGAATACCGGCCTGTGGCCACCAACGAGACGCCCGAAGGCCGTGCGCAGAACCGTCGGATCGAGCTGAAACTGACGGAGCGGTAAGGCGGGTCCGGATCTCAGCCGGTCCGAGGGCTCAGGGCCTGTCTCCGGCGATGGTCGCAAGTCCTCGTCGTGCCAACCACACCATCTGCGGATTGCTGTCGATATAGTAGGGAAGCGCGAGCGCGCATTGCCACGCAACACGCGCGCGCGCGTGCAACAGTCGCGTCATCCGGGGCGAGATGGTCCAGAAACCGTCGCCGCGCCGGCTCGTCGAACACGAACCAGGCCGGGACCAGGTCATAGGCCGGGTCGCCGACGGTCACGAAGGACCAGTCGATGACGGCCTGCAGGTGCCCGTCCCGAACGATCAGGTTTCCGGGCACAAGGTCGCCGTGAAGCCAGACCGGTCGGTTCCGCCACGGGTGCGCGGCCAGCCCGGCGTCCCATGCGGCGATGGCCGGTCCGAGCCCGGTGATGCCCTTTGCGTGCGCCTCGGCGATGGCGACGCGAAAGGCGTCATCCTGCGGGGCCAGCGGTCCGCCGCGCGTGCTGGCGGGCGGCGCATCGGGGTGTGGGACCTGCCTCAGGGCTATCAGGAATTCCGCCAGCCGGTCCACGAGATCGTCCTGATCGGCGGGTATCGCCTCCGTCGCGTCGGTGCCCTCGATCCAGCGCTGTACCGTCCAGGGCAGTGGCGGGTCGGTGGCGAGTTGCCCGCTCGCGACGGCGCGCGGCACGTCCAGCGGCAGATGTGGTGCGAGCCACGTGACCCGGCGCGCCTCCTCCTCGAAACGTTGGGCGTCACTGGCCAGAAGCGGCGTGCGAAACTGGTGGTGTTCGCCCAGGCGGGCCACGCGCGTTTCGGTTCCGCCATGGGCGAGCGGCCTGAGGGGCAGGCCGGCGAACTCCGGGGCATCGCGCGAAAGCGCGTTGCGGATCTGCGCCTCGGTGACGGGGATGGTCTGAGCGTGCATGGTCTTTCTGATGAAAAAAGGCGGGCCACGCTGGCCCGCCTTCCTTCTAGCAGATGTCCGCGTGATCAGTCAGCGGTCAGCAGCGGCGGCTTCTTCGAGCCGAGGCGCGGATTGCCCGGCTCTTCGAAGCGGAGGTCGATCTTGCCGTCCTTGACGCCGACCTTGACGTTACCGCCCTTGGAGAGCTTGCCGAAGAGAAGCTCCTCGGCCAGCGGCTTCTTGATGTGCTCCTGGATCACACGACCCAGCGGACGCGCGCCCATCTTGTCGTCGTAGCCCCTCTCGGCCAGCCATTCTGCGGCGGGCCGTGTCAGCTCGATCGTGACGTTGCGGTCCATCAGCTGCGCCTCGAGCTGAAGGACGAACTTTTCGACAACCGACAGGATCGTCTCGCGGCCCAGGGGTGCGAAGCTGATCACCGCGTCCAGACGGTTGCGGAACTCCGGCGTGAAGGTCCGTTCGATGGCTGCCGTATCCTCGCCCTCGCGACGGTCGCGGCCGAAGCCGATCGCCGCCTTGGCCTGTTCCGCAGCGCCCGCATTCGAAGTCATGATCAGGATCACGTTGCGGAAATCGACCTTGCGGCCGTTGTGGTCCGTCAACGTGCCGTGGTCCATCACCTGCAGCAGGATGTTGAACACGTCCGGATGCGCCTTCTCGATCTCGTCGAGGAGAAGTACGCAATGGGGATGCTGGTCGATGCCATCGGTCAGAAGGCCGCCTTGGTCGAAGCCGACATAGCCCGGAGGCGCGCCGATGAGCCGCGAGACCGCATGCTTCTCCATGTATTCCGACATGTCGAAGCGCAGCAACTCCACGCCAAGCGAGTCGGCGAGTTGCTTGGCCACCTCGGTCTTGCCGACCCCGGTGGGGCCTGCGAACAGATAGTTGCCGATCGGCTTCTCCGGTTCCCGCAGGCCTGCGCGAGCAAGCTTGATGGAGGCTGCGAGCGCCTCGATCGCGTTGTCCTGGCCGAAGACCACGCGCTTGAGCGTGGCTTCGAGGTCCTTGAGCAACTCGGCGTCGTCCTTTGACACGTTCTTGGGCGGAATGCGGGCGATCTTGGCGACGACCGCCTCGATCTCCTTGGCGCCGATCGTCTTGCGCCGCTTGCTTTCCGTCACAAGGTGCTGCGCCGCGCCGGCTTCGTCGATGACGTCAATGGCCTTGTCAGGCAGCTTGCGGTCGTTGATGTAGCGCGCCGAAAGCTCCACCGCGGTCCTGATCGCGTCGGCGGTGTAGCGCACGGCGTGGTGATCCTCGAAATAGGGCTTCAGGCCCTTGAGGATCTTGATCGCATCGTCGGTCGACGGCTCGTTCACGTCGATCTTCTGGAACCGGCGGGACAGCGCCCGGTCCTTTTCGAAGTGCTGGCGGTATTCCTTGTAGGTGGTCGAGCCCATGCAGCGCAGCTTGCCGCCCTGAAGCGCGGGCTTCAGCAGGTTGGAGGCGTCCATCGCCCCGCCGGAGGTCGCGCCGGCGCCGATCACGGTATGGATCTCGTCGATGAAGAGGATGGCGTCGGGGTGATCTTCCAGTTCCTTGACCACCGCCTTCAGACGCTCCTCAAAGTCGCCGCGGTAGCGGGTGCCGGCGAGAAGGGCGCCCATGTCGAGCGAGTAGATCGTGGCGCCCCGAAGCACCTCGGGCGTCTCGCCCTCGACGATCTTCTTGGCGAGGCCCTCGGCGATGGCGGTCTTGCCGACACCGGGATCGCCCACGAGAAGCGGGTTGTTCTTGCGCCGACGGCACAGGACCTGGATACAGCGTTCCACCTCGTGGTCGCGGCCGATCAGCGGATCGATATCGCCCTTCGACGACTTGACGTTCAGGTCGACGCAATACTTGGCAAGCGCCGATTCCTTCTGTTCCGCGTCAGAGCTGTCCGCCTGGCTGGCCTGGGGTTCGTCCTCGCCGTCGGTCGCGCCGGTCACGGGCCGGGTTTCGCCATAGGACGGGTCCTTGGCGACGCCATGGGCGATAAAATTGACCGCGTCGTAGCGGGTCATATCCTGTTCTTGCAGGAAGTACGCCGCGTTGCTCTCGCGCTCGGCGAAGATGGCGACGAGCACGTTGGCCCCTGTCACTTCTGTCCGTCCGGAGGACTGCACGTGGATGGCGGCGCGCTGGATGACGCGCTGGAAGGCCGCCGTGGGCACCGCTTCGGAGCCCTCCACATCGGTCACGAGAGTGGACAGGTCATCCTCGATGAAATTGACCAGGGTGGCCCTGAGTTCCTCGAGATCGACGCTGCACGCCTTCATGACCTTCTGGGCGTCAGGCTCGTCGATGAGCGCGAGCAGAAGATGCTCGAGCGTCGCGAGTTCGTGGCGCCGGGCGTTGGCATTCGCCAGCGCCGCGTGAATTGCCTGCTCCAGGGTATTCGAAAAAGATGGCACGCGCGCGCTCCTTTCGGTGACATCGAGGGGGTCTGAGACGCCCCCCGATCTTGGCCTCATGGGATTAAGCTTTGGTTTTTGTCGTCGTGTTTCAAGCTATTTCTAAACAAATTCCGGTGGGCCATCGGTCGGTGGACACAAGCCGTTGGATTCGTTGGGTCCTGCCTAAAAAACAGGCAACGCCGGGCCGGGCAGCGTTTTCAGGGATATCACGACCAGCCCGAACGCCCGTGGAAGGGCACCTCAGAACACGTCCTTGCGCCGACGTATCTCTGCGAAGACCTCTGCGTCCGTGGCCCCCTTCATATCTAGAGCCGCCTTCACCTCCGGCAAGCCCGCGCGCAGGAACGGATTGGTGTCCAGCTCCTCGGCCAGCGTCGAGGGCACCGTGGGCTGCCCTTTCGCGCGCGCGGCATCCACCGCCGCCGCCCGGTGCGCGAGCGCGGGATTGTCCGGCTCGACCGTCAGGGCGAAGCGCGCATTGGACTGGGTGTATTCATGACCCGAGCAGACGAGCGTATCCCCGGGCAGTGTCGCCAGTTTCGACAGGCTGTCCCACATTTGTTCGGCGGTGCCCTCGAAAAGCCGCCCGCAACCCAGCGCCATCAGGCTGTCGGCGGTGAAAACCGCGCCCGCGGCGGGAACGTAAAAGGCGATATGGCCCACCGTGTGGCCCGAGACATCCATCACCCGGACCTCGGCGCCGAACAGATCGAACACGTCGCCATCGCCGACGCTCAGATGCAGCGGCGGCAGGCGATGGGCATCCGCCGCCGCGCCGATCACGCGGGTGTCGGATGTGGCGAGTTCGTCGACCGCGCCGATATGGTCGTGATGGTGATGGGTGATCATGATATCGGTCAGGGTCACCCCGCGGCGGTCGAGCTCGGCCTGGATCGGCGCGGCCTCGGGCGCGTCCAAGAGCGCGGCCGACCCGCCGTCGGGCGACAGGACAAGGTAGGCGTAGTTGTCCGACAGGCAGGGGATCGTGACAACTTCGAGGGCTTCGTCGCGTGATGGGGGCATGGCAATTCCGCTGGGCTTGGGTAAGGTTCGGACAGTTTCGCGCATGATCCTCGCGCAGTGAGCAGGCAAAAGGCAAGAAAGCCGATGCATCTGGACGTCATCGACCTGCGGCAGTTCTACTACCGGACCCGGCTGGGCCGGATCGCGCAGAAGGCCATCCGCGAGCAGATGCAGGTACTCTGGCCCGAGGCGAAGGGCCAGACGGTTGTGGGCTTCGGCTTTGCCGTGCCGCTCCTGCGCCCCTATCTGGCCGACGCACGCCGGGTGGTGGGACTGATGCCGGCGGAGCAGGGGGTGATGCCCTGGCCCTCGGGGCTCGACAATGTCTCGGTGCTTTGCCGCGAAGGGCTCTGGCCGCTGGAGACTGGTCATGCCGACAAGCTGGTCTGCCTGCACGGGCTGGAGACCTCGGATCACCCGGCGGCAGTGCTTCAGGAATGTTCTCGCGTCCTCGGTCCCGGAGGGCGGGCACTGTTCATCGTGCCCAACCGGGGCGGCATGTGGGCGCGGCGCGACAAGACGCCTTTCGGCTACGGGCGGCCCTACACGCTCAGCCAGTTGGAGGCGCAACTCAGGCACCATGATTTCGTGCCGGAACGCCATTGTACCGCGCTGTTCTCGCCGCCCTCGGAAAAACGGTTCTGGCTCAAGTCGGCGGACATGTTGGAGAAGCTGGGCAGCCATCTGCCCGGACAACGCGGCGGTGGCGTTCTGATCGTGGAAGCGTCGAAACGGGTCTATGCGCCGTTGGGGCCGGGGCTGGCGGAGCGGGTCAAACGGCCGCTGAAGGTGCTGGAAGGCGCGCCGCGTCCCGCCGGCGCAACCGGGCGCCGGTCGCTCTGAGGGCGGCGACGGTGCCTAGCTGAAGAGCGCCGCGACCTCGGTCACGGGGCGATTGGCCAGCACGTGGGGGGGCTGCGCCTGCCGCGAATCGTCGGTGACGACCGTCTCGCCGCTCTTCTCGTCGAAATGCGCCTCGAAGCGGCCCAGATCGACCTCGCCCAATTTTTGCAGCCCATGCGCCTCCATGAAGCCGGTCTCGCTGCCTGTGACGTTGTCCTCGGGCAGCACCTGTCCCGGTGGCAGCATGTAGAAGGACAGCGAATAGCGCAGCCCGACCGAGCTTTCGTCATCGCCGTTCAGGTCGAAGACCGAATGCACCGCGAGAATGTCACCCGGCAGATCGGGCGCGATGTTCAGCGTCAGCTCGTCATCCGGGCCGAGCCGGGTGCGAAAGCCCGCCTCGGTCGGGTTGGGGGTCACGGCACCGGGCCCGCCCACCGCGACCGAAATCACCTCGGTCGGTTCGCCATCATCGATAACTTCGGGCTGGGCGGACGTCATCTGATTTGACAACAGCTCGAATTCCTCCGGTGTCAGGTCTGCGACTGCGGCGTCATCCAGGTAGTCGAACACGTTACCCTCCGCGATTTCCGCCGGCTCCTCGGCGGGCAGATAAGCTTCGCTGGTCGGCGTGACCGGCGCCGGTGTCATGCCGAGCGCCGCGAACATGTCGAGCCGTTCGATCAGGTCTTCGTCGCCGCCAAGCCCGTCCACATGCAGATCGTCGTCGAGCCCGTCGTCGTCCTCGTCCGAGCGTTCGTTGACGTCGGTGAGCACGTTTGACGCGCCGAAAGCGCCCAGAACAGTCAAGGTGAAGATCGACAACATTGTTCGCGCAGCCCGCAACTACGGTGAGTTAACCAAGTGTAAACCATTGGATTCGGGTGAAACCCGGGTGGTCTTGCGGTGGGAATGTGGCACTGGCTGGGCATTTTGCGTCGCGCCGGCCGGTCGGACTGCGCAGGCTCCAGAATCGTGCGCCGCGGACAGCACTTTTCGCAACTGCGGCAAGCTTCAAAGCGTCGCAGACAGGGGGGATGTTGTCAAAGGCTTGAAAAAAGGCGGTTTCGGCTTCGGCGCATCGCTGTCTCTGGCGGTTGCAGCATTACGAACCCTCTGCTAAATCCACGGCGATTTATCGGGGAACCGGCTGCCAATCGCCGCCGAGACGCGAATTGAAAGCCCGGAGGCGCTGTTCGGCGCCGACCGGGCCGATCATATGGACAAAGCCCGGGTGCGCCGGGCGAACATGTGAAAGGGTGGACGTGAGCGAACCTGCTTCGATCTCGACCGGCATTGCCGCGCGTTATGCGACCGCGATGTTTGAACTGGCTCAGGAAGGCGGGGCGCTCGATGCGCTGGAGGCGGATGTCGCCGCGCTCGAAGCCGCGATGGCCGACAGCGCCGACCTCAGGGACTTGATCTCCTCTCCGATCTACGGGCGCGACGAAACCCAGGCCGCCATCGGCGGTGTCTCCGACGCGATGGGTCTGAACGCGATCACCGGCAACACGCTGCGGCTGATGGCGCAGAAGCGTCGCCTTTTCGTCATGCCCGCGCTGCTGCGCGCGCTGCGCGAGCGGATCGCGGAACACAAGGGCGAGGTCACGGCCGACGTGCTGTCCGCCAAGGCCCTCACGCAGGCCCAGTCCGACAAGCTGAAAAAGGCGCTGTCGGCCTCCGTGGGCCGCGAGGTTCAACTCAATACGGCCGTCGATGAAAACCTCATCGGCGGTCTTGTCGTCAAGGTGGGCTCGAAGATGATCGACACGTCGATCCGCGCGAAGCTCAACGCACTCCAGAACACCATGAAAGAGGTCGGATAAATGGGCATCCAAGCAGCCGAGATTTCTGCGATCCTGAAGGAACAGATCAAGTCATTCGGTCAGGATGCCGAAGTCGCCGAAGTGGGCCGCGTGCTGAGCGTGGGCGACGGTATCGCGCGCGTTTACGGACTGGACAATGTGCAGGCCGGCGAGATGGTCGAATTCCCGGGTGGCATCCAGGGCATGGCGCTGAACCTCGAGGCCGACAATGTCGGTATCGTGATCTTCGGCTCGGACCGCGACATCAAGGAAGGCGACACCGTCAAGCGCACCAACTCCATCGTGGACGTGCCTGCCGGTGACGCGCTCCTGGGGCGTGTCGTCGACGGCCTCGGCAACCCGCTCGACGGCAAGGGCGAGATCAAGACGTCCGAGCGCCGGGTCGCTGACGTCAAGGCGCCGGGCATCATCCCGCGCAAATCGGTGCATGAACCCATGGCCACCGGCCTCAAGGCCATCGACGCCATGATCCCGATCGGCCGCGGCCAGCGCGAGCTGATCATCGGCGACCGTCAGACCGGCAAGACCGCCGTGGCGCTCGACACGATCCTCAACCAGAAGGTCTATAACGACCGCGCCGGCGACGATGAATCGAAGAAGCTCTACTGCGTGTACGTCGCCGTGGGCCAGAAGCGGTCGACCGTCGCACAGCTGGTGAAGAAGCTCGAGGAAACCGGGGCGATGGAATATTCCATCGTGGTGGCGGCGACGGCATCCGACCCCGCGCCGATGCAGTTCCTCGCGCCCTATGCCGCGACCGCGATGGCGGAGTTCTTCCGCGACAACGGCCGCCACGCTCTGATCATCTACGATGACCTGTCCAAGCAGGCCGTGGCCTACCGCCAGATGTCGCTCCTGCTGCGCCGCCCGCCGGGCCGTGAGGCCTATCCGGGCGACGTGTTCTACCTCCACTCCCGCCTGCTGGAGCGTTCGGCGAAGCTGAACGAGGACAATGGCTCGGGCTCGCTGACGGCGCTGCCGGTCATCGAGACCCAGGGCGGCGACGTGTCGGCCTTCATCCCGACCAACGTGATCTCGATCACCGACGGCCAGATCTTCCTCGAGACGGAACTGTTCTACCAGGGCGTGCGCCCGGCCGTGAACACGGGTCTTTCGGTGAGCCGCGTGGGATCGTCCGCGCAGACCAATGCGATGAAGTCGGTCGCGGGCTCGGTGAAGCTGGAGCTTGCGCAGTACCGCGAAATGGCGGCCTTCGCGCAGTTCGGTTCGGATCTCGACGCCGCGACCCAGCGCCTGCTGAACCGCGGCGCGCGCCTGACGGAGTTGATGAAGCAGCCGCAGTATTCGCCGCTGACCAACGCCGAGATCGTCGTGGTCATCTTCGCGGGGATCTCGGGCTATCTCGACAAGCTGTCGGTCTCCGATGTCGGCCGTTTCGAGAAGGGCCTCATCACCTTCATGCGCCAGAAGAAGCAGGACGTGCTTGACTGGATCACGAACGAGGACCCCAAGATCAAGGGCGACGCCGCCGACAAGCTGAAGGCCGCGATCGACGACTTCGCGGCCGACTTCGCCTGATCCGGCCCCAGTCCAATTCGACCGAAGGAGGGTGAAGGCCCATGCCCAACCTCAAGGACCTGAAGAACAGGATCGCGTCGGTCAAGTCGACCCGCAAGATCACCAAGGCGATGCAGATGGTCGCCGCCGCGAAACTGCGCCGCGCGCAGGAAGCGGCGGAGATGGCGCGCCCCTATGCCGAGAAGATGGAGGCCGTCATGGGCGGCCTCGCCGAGTCCGTCGGACAATCCGAAACCGCACCACGCCTTCTGGCAGGCACCGGGTCGGACGATGTGCACATGCTGGTCGTGATGACCGCCGAGCGTGGTCTGTGCGGCGGCTTCAACTCGTCCATCGTGCGGCTTGCTCGCCAGCGGATCGACAGCCTCAAGGCGGCCGGCAAGACGGTCAAGATCCTGACCGTCGGCAAGAAGGGCCGCGAGCAGCTCAAGCGTGATCATGCTGATCTTTTCGTGGGCCATGTGGACCTCGGCGACGTCAAGCGCATCGGCTATGCCAACGCCGCCGAGATCGCGAAGGACATCCTCGACCGCTTCGAGGACGGCGAATTCGACGTCGCCACGATCTTCTACGCCCGCTTCCAGTCGGTCATCAGCCAGGTCCCGACGGCGACGCAGGTAATCCCGGCCTCCTTCGACGCGCCCGAAGAAGGCGCCGAGGCCGCGTCGACGCTCTACGATTACGAACCGTCCGAAGAGGGCGTCCTGGCCGACCTGCTGCCGCGCGGGGTGGCGACCCAGATCTTCACCGCGCTTCTGGAAAACGCCGCATCCGAGCAGGGCGCGCGGATGTCCGCGATGGACAACGCGACCCGCAATGCCGGCGAAATGATCGACCGCCTGACGATCGAGTACAACCGCTCGCGCCAGGCCGTCATTACCAACGAGCTGATCGAAATCATCTCGGGCGCCGAAGCGCTCTAAGACACCGGAGACACGAAACATGGCTAACGCAACCGGGAAAATCACTCAGGTCATCGGCGCTGTCGTCGACGTTCAGTTCGACGAACACCTGCCCGAGATCCTCAACGCGCTGGAATGCGACAACAACGGCAAGCGCCTCGTTCTCGAGGTTGCGCAGCATCTCGGCGAGGGCACCGTGCGCACCATCGCCATGGACGCCACCGAAGGCCTCGTGCGCGGTCAGGATGTCACGGACACCGGCGCGCCCATCACCGTGCCCGTGGGCAATGCCACGCTTGGCCGTATCCTCAACGTCGTGGGCGAGCCCGTGGACGAGGGCGGTCCGGTCGAGGCGGACGAGCATCGTGCCATCCACCAGCAAGCGCCCGAATTCGTCGAACAGTCGACGGAATCGGAAATCCTCGTCACCGGGATCAAGGTGGTGGACCTGCTCGCACCCTATTCCAAGGGCGGAAAGATCGGCCTATTCGGCGGCGCAGGCGTGGGCAAGACGGTTCTGATCATGGAACTGATCAACAACATCGCCAAGGTGCACTCGGGGTACTCGGTCTTCGCCGGCGTGGGCGAACGGACCCGCGAGGGCAACGACCTCTACCACGAGATGATCGAATCCAACGTCATCAAGCCCGACAACCTGTCGGAAAGCCAGGTGGCGCTGGTCTACGGTCAGATGAACGAGCCGCCGGGCGCCCGCGCTCGCGTCGCTCTGACCGGCCTGACGCTGGCCGAGCAGTTCCGCGACCAGTCTGGCACGGACGTTCTGTTCTTCGTCGACAACATCTTCCGCTTCACGCAAGCAGGCTCCGAGGTGTCCGCACTTCTGGGCCGGATCCCTTCGGCGGTGGGCTACCAGCCGACGCTCGCCACCGATATGGGCCAGATGCAGGAACGCATCACGTCGACGACCAGCGGCTCGATCACCTCGATCCAGGCCGTCTACGTTCCCGCGGACGACCTGACCGACCCCGCACCGGCCACGACCTTCGCCCACCTCGACGCCACGACCGTTCTGTCGCGCGCCATCTCCGAGCTTGGCATCTACCCGGCCGTGGACCCGCTCGATAGCTCTTCGCGCCTCATGGACCCGCAGATCCTCGGCGACGAGCACTACCAGGTCGCGCGCGACGTGCAGGGCATCCTTCAGCGCTACAAGTCGCTTCAGGACATCATCGCCATCCTCGGGATGGACGAACTGTCCGAAGAGGACAAGCTGACCGTGTCGCGCGCCCGGAAGATCCAGCGCTTCCTGTCGCAGCCCTTCGACGTGGCCAAGGTCTTCACCGGCTCCGACGGCATCCAGGTGCCGCTCGACGTCACGATCGACAGCTTCAAGCGCGTCGTGGCCGGCGAATTCGACCACCTGCCCGAAGCGGCCTTCTACATGGTCGGCGGCATCGAGGACGTGGTCGCCAAGGCCGAGCGTCTGGCGGCGGAAGCGGCCTGACGGCGCGGCGGGACCAGTCCCGCCCTACACGTTGGCGTAGGGCGGGGTTCACCCCGCCACGATGCAAAGACAGAAACCGGAGGCCATGATGGCAACCCTGCAATTCGATCTGGTCAGTCCCGAACGCCGCCTCGCCTCGCTCGAGGCGAGCGAGGTGCGTGTGCCGGGCGCGGATGGCGACATGACGGCCATGGCCGATCATGCGCCCACCATCACGACGCTGCGCCCCGGCATCCTGTCGGTCACCCATACCGGCGGCACGGACGAATATCTCGTGATCGGCGGCTTCGCCGACATCTCGAGCGCGGGCGTCACCGTTCTGGCCGAGCGCGCGATGCCCGTGGGAGAGGTCACGCAGGATGTGATGGACGAACTGACCGCCGAGGCGCGCGCGGCGCAGGACAAGGCAGCGGGTACAGAGGGTGTGGAGGGCGCCGTGGACGCCGCCGCCAAGTTCCTCGCCGATCTGGTGGCCGCGGGCGATCAGATCCGGATCCCCGCATCGAGCCGCGTCCCCGCACCCTGATTGCGGCGGATCCGTGCCATGCAAGTCCGAGCCCCCCGCACGACCCCGTCGGCGGGGGTTTTTGATGCGCTGCCCAAAAGGCCCCGGAGGCCCGTGGCATGAAACGCCTCCGCACCTCCATTGTCGGCATCGATCAGGGCAGCCATACGCTCTTCAGCGATTTTCAGGATGACGGCCCGATGTGGTCAGGCTCCGGCCCGCGCGAGTCCCGCTTGAAGATCGGTTTTTCCGAGCGGTTCCGCACCGCGCCCGCCGTGCATCTGGGAATGTCCATGTGGGACACGGATGGTGACACCAACCAGCGTGCCGACCTGCGCGCCGAGGCGGTCACCGCCGAGGGCTTCGAGATCGTGTTTCGCACCTGGGGCGACAGCCGGGTGGCCCGCATTCGCGCCGACTGGATCGCCATCGGCGAGGTCTCCGGCGAGGACGACTGGGAAATTAACTGACGTCCGGTCTTCTGTCGCGACTTGCTCTTGTGGCGGCACCGGTCGATAGGGCTGGCATGCCCCAGAAACGCGGCCCGCTTCTGTTCATCCTCGCCACCCTGATGATCGACGCCATCGGGATCGGCATCGTGTTCCCGATCATGCCCGACCTGATGGCGCGCGTGGGCGCAGGCGACCTTGCGCAGGGCTCGATATGGGCGGGTGTCCTGATGGCGGCTTACGCGGGGGCGCAGTTCCTCTTCGCGCCGGTCGTGGGCTCGCTCTCGGACGCGTTCGGGCGGAGGCCGGTGCTGCTCCTCGCGCTGGCGCTCCTGGCGGTGGACTACGTCATCATGGCGCTGGCCGGGTCGCTGTGGCTCCTGATCGTCGGGCGCACGCTCGCGGGATTGGCCGGGGCCACCTACATCACCGCAACGGCCTATATCGCCGACATCTCGGCGCCGGGGGAACGGGCGGCGCGCTTCGGGTTGATCGGGGCGGCGTTCGGCATCGGGTTCGTCATAGGCCCGGCACTGGGCGGGATCGCGGCCACATGGCACATCAGCGCGCCCTTCTGGCTGGCGGCCGGATTATCGGCCATGAACTTCGTCTTCGGCATATTCGTGCTGCCGGAGTCGCTCAAACGCGCGAACCGGCGGCCCTTCGGCGCGCGCGACCTCAACGCGTTCCGGACCATCGTGGCGGCCTTCCGGGTGCGCGGTCTCGCCATCCCGCTGATCTGCATCGCCGTCTTTGAGTTCGCCAACATGGTCTATCCGACGCTCTGGGCGTTCTGGGGGCGCGAAACCTTCGGCTGGTCCACGCTGGTGATCGGCCTGACCTTGTCAACCTATGGCGTTCTGGTCGCGATCGTGCAGGCCGGCGTGATGCCCTTCGCGGTGGCACGACTGGGGGAGGCGCGGCTTGCGGTCTGGGGGCTGGTGCTGGCGGCGGTGTCGCTTGCAGGCTTCGGCTTCGCCGACGCGATCTGGATGGTCGCGCTGCTTCTGCCGCTCGCGGCACTCACCGACCTCGTGCCACCAACGCTCACGGCGCTGTCGGCCAATACGGTCGAGGACGACAGGCAGGGCATGGTGCAGGGCGTCATCGCCTCCCTGTCATCGCTGGCCGCCGTCCTTGCGCCGCTGGTCTTCACGCCGCTTTTCGGTGTGTTCATCTCGGGTAAGGCCGGCCTCTACCTGCCGGGCGCGCCGTTCCTGTTCTCGGCGCTTCTGGTGGTGCTGATCCTGCCGCTGGCGATCCGGATCCGGCGGGGTCAGCGGCCCCACATGCCCTTGGGATAGAGACCTTCATAGATCGGCACCAGCGACGCGGTGTCGAAAAGCGACGAGACCGAAGTCCCCGACCAGATATTCACGATGGACTGCGCGAACATCGGCGCGGTCGGCACGATGCGGATATTCGGACAGGCTTTTACGGCTGCCGTCGCCTCGATCGTGTCGGTCACGACGAGCGATTTCAGGACTGAGCCCGTGATCCGCTCCACCGCGGGGCCGGACAACACCCCGTGGGTGGTATAGGCGTGGACCTCGGTTGCGCCGGCCTCCATCAGGACGTCGGCCGCCTTGCAGAGCGTGCCGGCCGTGTCGCACATATCATCAACGATAACGCATTTGTGGTCCGCCACATCGCCGATCACGGTCATGCCCGACACCTCGCCCGCCTTCTCGCGGCGCTTGTCCACGATGGCCAGCGGCGCGCCGATGCGGGTCGCTAGCTCGCGGGCGCGGGCCACGCCGCCCACGTCGGGGCTCACGACCATCACGTCCGACATGTCGCCCTGAAACTGGTGCAGGATATCGAGCGCGAAGATCGGGCTGGCATAGAGGTTATCCACGGGAATGTCGAAGAAGCCCTGGATCTGGGCCGCGTGCAGATCCATCGTCAGAACCCGCTCGACCCCGCCATGGGTGATCATGTTCGACACCAGCTTGGCCGAGATCGGCGTGCGCGCCTTGGTGCGCCGGTCCTGCCGCGCGTAGCCGAAATAGGGGATGACCGCCGTGACGCGCGCCGCCGAGGATCGGCGCAGCGCGTCGGCCATGATCAGAAGCTCCATCAGGTTGTCGTTGGCGGGTTTCGAGGTCGGCTGGATGATGAACATGTCCTCGCCGCGGACGTTTTCATAGACCTCGACGAAGATCTCGCCATCGTTGAAGCGCTCGACACGCGCATCCACCAGCGACACCTGCATCCCGCGATGCATCGACATGCGACGCGCGATGGCCTCGGCCAGCGTTCTGTTGGCATTGCCGGAAATGAGTTTCGGTTCGCTTGACGACATTGGCAGCTGTCCCCCTTGCCACGACGTTTTGGCAATGCCGGGAGCGCCCCCGCCCAGGCATCGGTTGACACCCCCTAGCACCAGCCTAGGGTCGGCGCAAAGCCAAATGGAGGGGGGCAGCACATGGCCCATATCGAGTATTTCTTCGCGACAACATCGCCGTTCACCTACCTCGCCGGAACCCGGATGGAAGAGGCCGCGTCACGCCATGGCGCGACCGTCACCTACCGGCCGCTCGACATCACCGCGCTCTTCGCGCGGACGGGTGGAAAGCCGCCGAAGGAACGGCATCCGGCGCGGCTCGACTACCGCGTGCAGGAGCTCAGTCGCCTGTCGAAGAAGCTCGGTCTGCCGATAAACCTCGATCCGCCCTATCGCGCCGTGAACCCCGCGCCGTCCTCCTACGCCTTCATCGCGGCGGCGCGGGCAGGCGGCGGCGATCTTGGCAAGCTGGTGCATGCCTTCACGGGCGCCGTGTGGCGCGACATGCGCGACATCGCCGAGGACGACGAGATACGTGCCTGCCTCGAGGAGGCGGGCTTCGACCCCGGGTTGGCCGGGATGGGCATGCTCGCGGGTGCCGAGGAATACACCCGCAACCTCGAGGATGCGGTCTCGGCAGGGGTATTCGGCGCGCCCTTCTACATCGTCGACGGCACCGAGAAGTTCTGGGGACAGGACCGGATCGAGGATCTGGAGCTGCACCTGTCCGGCGCGCTGTGAGCGAAGGCCTGCATCTCTGGGGCGCGGACGATGCGCCGCCGGTCCTTTTGCTGCATTGCACGCTCGCCCATGGCGGCGCGTGGAAGCGCGTGGCGCGGCGGCTGTCGGACAGGTTTCGCCTGATTGCGCCCGACATGGTGGGCCATGGGCAGGGGCCGCCGGGCGACCGGACCCGCGATTTCCACGACCAGACGACGGAGCATGCGGCGGGTTTCCTGCCGGCGGTTCCCGTGCACCTCGCCGGCCACAGCTTCGGTGCGACCGTGGCCCTGCGGATGGCCATCGAGGCGCCGGAACGCGTCGCATCGCTGACCCTGTTCGAGCCGGTGCTCTTCGCTGCCGCGCCTGACGGGCCCGAGAAGCGCGCGAATGCCGAAACGCTCGCCCGGATGGCGCCGATGATCGCCGCAGACGACGAGAGGGGCGCGGCGCGACTGTTCCTGTCGGTCTGGGGGTCGGGAGAGGAGTTCGACGCCTTGCCTAAGGCCGAGGCCGCGCGCATGGCGGCGCAGATGTGGATGATCCCGGCGCAGCGCATAGCGTTGCACGAGGACTCGGCGGCGCTTCTGCCGAGGCTGGATCAGGTCCGTTGCCCGGTCCTGCTGATGGAGGGCGCGACCTCGCCGCCGGTGATCGGGCAGATCCTCGACACGCTCGAGGCCGGGCTTGCGGACGTGCGGCGCGCGAAGGTCGAGGGCGCTGGGCACATGGCGCCGATCAGCCATGCCCAAGAGGTCGCCGCGGTGATCGGTGAATTCCTGGACACTGCCACGCAAGGGGCCGGAAAACGCGCGTTTTCCGGCTGAAAAACTGGAGTTTTTCAGCCTGTTTTCCGCGCGGAAAACGGCGCCCCTCAACCGGCCCAGCTTGCGATGAGGGCATCGACCTCCGAATCGGATTTCGACCAGTCGCAGACCAGCCGGCAACGCACGGCCGTTTCGGGGTCGCCATCGAGCGGCGTATCACCCGGGAAGAGGTAGTAGGAGGCGCCGGCCGCGAAGGCGCGCGCATGGGCCGCTCGGGGTAGCTCGGCAAAGATCAGGTTGCCGGCGGCCTCGTGCAGGATCCGCGCGCCGCGCAGGCTGCGCAGACCCTCGGCCAGCCGCGCGGAAGCCGCGTTGGCGGAGCGCGCCATCTCGAGCCATAGACCGTCCTGCACATAGGCCAGCATCTGGGCGGAAAGGTAGCGTTGCTTGGACCACAGATGCCCCCCGCGCTTGCGGCGGAGCGCCAGTTCCCTGCCGCGCGGCGGCTCGAACATCACCACCGCCTCGACGCCGAGACAGCCGTTCTTCGTGCCGCCGAAACCGACGGCGTCGATGCCCGCCTTCCACGTCATCTCGGCCGGGCTGCAGCCGAGCGCGGCGCAGGCATTGGCGAAGCGCGCGCCGTCGAGATGGGTGGCCAGCCCCGCATCGCGGGCGAGCCCGGTCAGCGTGGCGATCTCGTTGAGGCTGTAGACCGCGCCGCGTTCGGTGATCTGGGTCAGGCTGAGCGCGGCGGGCTGTGCGCCATGAACGCCACGATCCATCGCGGCGGAGAGTTTCGCGGCGAAGTCGTCCGGGTCGATCTTGCCATCGGTCTCATCGACCAGCGTCAGCTTCGCGCCGCCCATGTAGAACTCGGGCGCGGCGCATTCATCCTCCTCGATATGCGCGACGCGGCTGCAGAAGACGCTTTCGAAGGGCCGGACGAGGCAGGACAGCGCCAGCGCGTTGGCGGCGGTTCCGGTGGCGACGAAGGCGACCTCCGCCTCGGGCGCCTCGAAGGCCGCGCGCACGGCGGCGACGGCGGCCTCGGTGACGGGATCGTTGCCATAGGGCATCGCTGCATGGTCATTGGCACGCAGGACGGCCTCCATCACCTTGGGATGGGCGGGCCCCGTGTTGTCCGATGCGAAGTTCAGGTTCATGTGCCGGGCTCCTCGATTACGTAATCCTCCCATTCCTCTTCGGGCACTTCCCATTCGGGCACGGTGATGCCGCGCACGCTGATGCCCGCGCTGTGCACCGTCTCGGGATCGCCCGACACCAGCGGATGCCACCAGTAAAGTGGCTTGCCCTCGTGCAGCAGGCGGTAAGCGCAGGTCTCGGGCATGAAATACGCGACATCGGCCATGGTCTGTGGCGTCAGTCGGATGCATTCGGGAACCAGCGTCTTGCGGATCTCGTACTGCCCGCACCGGCAGGTCTCGTCGTCCAGCAGGCGGCAGGCGACGCGGGTCAGGGCGACCTCCTGCGTGTCCTCGTCCTCGAGCTTGTTGAGGCAGCACTTGCCGCAGCCATCGCAGAGCGCCTCCCATTCCTCGGGCGTCATGCGGTCCATCGGCACGGTTTGCCAGAAACGGTCCCTCATGCGCGCGCCAGCGCCTTGCGGGCCGCGGCGCTGTCGGCGTCCATCTGCACGATCAGCGCGTCCAGCCCGTCGAAGGCCATCTCGGGCCGGAGATATTCCACCAGCCCGACCGACAGGTGCTGTTCGTAAAGATCGCCCGAGAAGTCGAAGAGGAAGGTCTCGAGATTGGGGGTGGGCCGTTCGAACATCGGACGAATGCCGAGGTTCGCCACCCCCCCGTAGCTGCCCGCATGGGGCCCGGTCAGCACATCGACAAGCACCGCGTAGACCCCAAGCTTGGGGACGTGCAGGCCTGACAGCTCCATGTTCGCGGTGGGATAGCCCAGTTGCCGCCCACGTTTCTCGCCATGCAGGACAGGCCCCTCGATCCGGTGCCAGTGCCCCAGCATTCCGGCGGCGGCGCGCGGGTCGCCCTCGCTCAGGGCGGTGCGGATGGCGGTGGAGGACACCGCGCCCTTGTCGCCCGACAAAAGTGGCGCGACGGTGACGTCGAACCCCATCTCACGCCCGAAATCCGTCAGCATCTCCGCAGTGCCGGCCCGCCCCTTGCCAAAGCAGAAATCCGCGCCCACGACCACGTGTCCGACGCCGAGACCGTCGGCGAGCACGTCGCGGGCGAAGGCCTCGGCCGTGAGGCTCGAGAGGGACGCGTCGAAGGGAAGCTCGGCCAGGATCTCGACGCCGAGTTTCTGCAGACGATGGGCGCGCGCCTCGGCGTTCATCAGGCGGAAGGGCGGCGCGTCTGGTGCGAAGAACTCGCGCGGATGCGGCTCGAACGTCACCACGCCCAGGGGGGCATCGGGTCGCCGCGCGAGGTCGATCACATGGGCATGGCCGCGGTGCACGCCATCGAAATTGCCGATCGCCACGGAGGCGCCGCGGTCTTCGGGACGGGTGAACTGGTAGTCGCGCACGATCCGCATGCGGCGCACTTAACCGCCGTGCCGCGGGAGGGCAAGACGCGCTGCCGCGCGCCGGTGGGAGACGTCAGTCGAACTTGCCCGACGGGGCCAGAACGACCGCCTCGCCCTTGAGCACGACGGTGTCATCGACCCGGCAATGGGTCGCCAGCGTCACGCGGCGGCGTCCATAGTCGATATCCATGACCTCCACCTCGGCATGGACCATGTCGCCGGGGCGAACAGGGGCCATGAACTTCAGCGTCTGCCCCAGATAGACCGTCCCGTGACCGGGCAGCTGTTCGCCGATGACGGCGGAAATCAGGCCGGCAGTCAGCATGCCATGGGCAATGCGCCCCTCGAAGATCGTGTCGCGGGCATAGTCGTCGTCGAGATGCACGGGATTCCGGTCGGTCGAGACCTGCGCGAAGAGTTCGATGTCATGATCGGTGACGAGCTTTTGCAGAGACCGTTTCATGCCGATCTCGAGATCCTCGATGACGATCGTTCCGGTGGTGATGTTGTCCAGCATGTCCGCATCTCCCTCGCGCATGGCAGGCTGATACCGCGTTCGGACACTTTCTGCAATGCGGAAAGTAACAAAATGCCTTCACGGCACCCATTTTTCGCAACTTTGTTGCGTGCGTGGTCTGCCCCGGACTGTGCGCGCTTTCCACAACGCGACGTGGCTTCAAGCGTTTCTTGACAAGTTATCCACAGAATCTAAAGTTAGGTTAATGTCTAAAGATAAGAAAAAAATAGACCATGTTTTCATGGCTTTGAGTGACCCGACCCGGCGCGCCGTGGTGGAGCGTCTTCGTCTTGGGCCGGCGAGCGTCACTGAATTGTCTGCGCCCCATGACATGGCTTTGCCATCGTTCCTCGAGCACCTTCGCAAGCTGGAGGCGGCGGGCCTGATCACGTCGAAGAAGGTAGGGCGCGTGCGCACCTGCACGCTGGTGTCGGGCGCCCTGCAAACGGTGCGCAACTGGGTCCTGTCCCAGCACGAGAACCGCCCGGGACGCCTCGACCGCCTCGATTCCTTCGTGACCCGGATGAAGCAGAGCGGCTAGGCCGCCCCGCCTCAGCGCAGCGCGGCGATGGCGAAGGTCGGCTCGAGCCCGGCCTTGTCCAGAAACGCCGCCAGCTTCTTCACATCCGGCCGCGCAGCTGCGCCGGACACCGTACCGGTTTCATCGCGCGCGAGGCCTCCGGTGATGAAGAGCGTGTCGATATTCTCGCCCATGCCGCCCTGGATGTCGGTGAATATCCCGTCGCCCACGGCAAGGATGCGCTCGTTCGGCACGAGGCGGTCGATACTGTCCATGCGCCGCCGCGCAAGGTCGTAGATCGGCGGATGCGGCTTGCCGAAATAGAGGCTGACGCCGCCCATCTCGGTATAAAGCTCGGCCAGCGCGCCGGCGCACCATTCCCGGCTGTCGCCACGATCCACGACGATGTCGGGATTGGCGCACAGAAGCGGCAGGCCCTTCGTCTTGGCCAGCAGGAACTGTGGCCGCATCACCGAAGGATCGGCATGCGGGTCGAACGGGCCGGTGCAGACGATGCCCTCGGCCTCTTCCAGCGGGACCCGTTCGATCGTGACGGGGTTGTCAAGAATGGCGGGCGGCTCGAAGAACGGTTCGTCGTGAGGCTCTCCGATATGCCAGACCCTGGTTCCGACGGCGCCTTCGAACATCGCCAGCCGCGCCGCGTCGCCCGAGGTGGCGATGGCGTCCCAGCAATCATCGGGCACGCCAAGACGCTCCAGCTGGTGCGCAACGCTCGATCTTGGGCGCGGCGCGTTGGTGACCATCACCACGGTGCCGCCGCCCGCCCGGTAGGCGCGCAGGGCTGCCACGGCCTCGGGGAAGGCGCGCACGCCGTCATGCACGCAGCCCCAAAGATCGCAGAACAGC
>Ga0209947_1000143_pt1 | contig 40620 bp, 31 predicted proteins | sample SalPonR2_B_D2_MG_FD_185706 | JGI IMG/M metagenome (GOLD analysis project Ga0209947, IMG submission 185706) | Salt pond soil microbial communities from South San Francisco under conditions of wetland restoration - Salt Pond MetaG R2_B_D2_MG... ...
AGCGCGCCGCAGCTGCGCGCGCAGACGATGCGCGACGTGCGGCGCTACGCGCTCGACATCGAAGACTTGCGCGTCGAGCGCGCCGCGCTCGCGGCCACGTGCCACGAGTGCATGGGCTGCGGCAGCGCGCCGCGTCACATTACGTGCGAGAACAGCGAGTGTCCCGTCTTTTGGAAGCGCCGGCGCAACGAAAGCTCGCGGCGCGCGCTCACGACGCGCGTGCGCGCGGCGCGCGATGCGGCGCTGCGCGTCGGCGCGCTGCCGCACCTCTCGCTCGCCCACGCCAGCGACTGAGAGTGCGTAAAACGCGTGCGTGCGCGCCCATTTCAATCACAGGTCTGCGTAACGCTCTGCGCCTCGCGTTTCGCAAACACAGCGCGCCACCACGCGTACAGCACCGTCTCGAAGATGTCGACTTTGCGCAAATTGCCGCCCGGCTCGCGCGGCGTCTGCACCGCACACAAAAGCTGATCGATCGCCGGCATGGTCACAGAGTGGCTGAGCACCGCGTAGCGCCGCGACATGTGGCGCGCAAAGCTGCAATCCGACTTGTGCGTCGGCCAATCGGCGTTGTGGCACTCGAGCGAGCAGTAGGTGGCAAAGCGGCACTTGGCGCAGTACTTGAGCTCGGTGTCGCTCGTCGGAAACGGACCGCAGTACCAGCAAAAGCGCAGATTGGTCGGCGCACGGTAGCGCAGTGGCGGCGGCGCTTGCGGCGCGTCGTCGCTCACTTTTGCCGACTCTTGGTGCGCAGCGGCGCGCTCTGGCGCGCGGTCTTGCACGACGGCGCACGTGCAGCCACCCACGCTCAAGTGCGGCTTGAGCTCGTACTTTTGCGCTCCGGCGTCAAAGAACGACGTGAACGTTGCGGTGCATTCGGGGTGGTATAGCGCCGCAACGGTGGTGGCGGCAAACGGCACGGAGAGTAGCACCATGAAGAGAGACGCATTATACACAACTTCCTTGCAGACGATGCACTGTATGGGCGTGCTGTTGCAGCCCTGTTGCATTTTGGTGTGAAAATACAAACATTGGTTTGCCGTGCGCTGGAAGCGGTGCGGCGCCGCAGAGAATTTGGTAGTGACCATCTTCATAATATTGTGGTTTTGCGCAGCCGCCGCTTTGTTGTCCAGCACGCGGCGCCACTCTTGCATGTGCTGGAAAAGCTCGGTGGCCGAGCGTAGCGGTTGCGCATAAATATCGTTGTGCCGCTGCAGCCACTTGGCGAGCGTGCAATCTTTTGGCATCACGCCGTCGGCCGTACGCGACTCTGACATTCTTGGCGCAACGCGCTGTAGTGGTGCGGTGTGTGCGCGTCAAAAATAGAAACGTGCGCTCTCTTATTTTGCGGTAGCAGCTTTGGAGCGTAACGATGAGTGCGGCACCTGTGCGGCACCTTTTGCCGCCGTTGGAAGAGATTGCGGCGTCGCTCAAGGTGCCCAAAGCGGCGCTGCACGAGCTGAATCGGCGCCACAAGACCGTGCGGTGCGGCGTGTGCCAGCACAGGACGCGCGTGCGCTGGGCCAATTTTCGCTTCCAGCAGCACTATTGTGGCGACTCGAACTTGGGCTGCGAGGTGCTCTTTGTGTGCGGCTCTGGCTGCGGTCTGGTGCTCGCGCAATTGCGCACCGACCTAGTGCTCAAGATATTGGCGCTCATCAACGCGCTGCCGTCGCGCGAGCAGTGCGCAGCAAAGTAAACCGCAAATGTGCGCGCACCGATGATTGGTGCGCACAATGATCGCACGAGCGCGTTTCGAGCGCTCGCGGGCGCGCCCGGACCGTGGGTGAGAGCCGAGCCGCGCGCAGCGCGCCACAAGCTGGTGCGCGCGGCGCGGCGCGCTGTGGCGCAGTGGTGGTGCGCAGAGCACGAGGCGAGCGCCGGCAATGAGCAGCGCGTGGCGCAGCTGCGGCGCGCCGTGTGCGTTGCGCAGCGGCGCGTGCTCGAGCATTGCGCAGCCGTTAGCGAGCAGCACGAGCAGCACGTGCGGCTGCTGCTGCTCGACTTGATGGCGCGCGACAAAGCAGAGGATGCGCGCCAGGCCGCACTCGGTGCGCCCGAGAGTGCGGGCGAGTGCGACGAGCGCGCGCAGCTCGTCGTGCAGCTGACGGCGCCGGACGAGTACTTTAGCGAGCGTGCGCGCGCCATGCGGCGCGTGAGAGGGCAGGTGGAGCGCACTGGCGCGCTCATGGTGCGCGTCGGTGCGCTGGTGCGCGAGCAGAGCGACTCGATTGAGCGTCTGGCGCACGGCGTGGAGCGCGCCGACGCGCGCATTGGCGCGGCGCACAACGAGCTGCTCGACGCGGCGCCGCGCGCCTACCGCACGTGGCGCTGGCGCGCCCGCACGCACTGCGTACCGCACTCGCTGGCCGCGCGTCTGCGGCTCTGTCTCGCAGCGCTCATTGCGTTTAACGTCGCGCTCTTTGCACTCGGCGTACTGTGAGCACACGCGTCGGCGCGCAACAATGAGCGCAAAGAGCGCCAGCACCAGTGATGGCGGCGGCGGCGGCGGCGGTGGCGGCGGCGGCGCCGCACGCGCGAGCGGCTACAAGTTTGTGTCGCACTTGTGCGACGACGACGCCGAGACGGCGGTGCGCGGCGCGATCGAGCAGCGCAAAGCGACGCACTTTGCGCGCACCATGTCGCGCGTCGTGAAGAATGTCGACGGCGTCGAGGCGCGCCGTCTCTTCAGAGAGCACTCGGTGCTGCAGCGCTACGTTACGCTTGCGGAGCGCTTGCGCGCCGAGCACTACCGCAAAAAGGCCGACGGCGCCGACGGCGGCGTCATTGCGCACATTGGCAAGGTGATGGGCTGGCCCGTCAGCGATGCAGATTGGGCGGCCGAGCGCGCGCGCGGGCTGTCGTGGGTGGCCGTGCGCAGAGCCGCAGTGCAGCGCGGCCGCGCGCGCTCGAGCAAAGCGATTGGCGTGCGCGCCGACGACGAGATCAAGGCAACGATTCGCGGCGAGCGCGTGCTCGCGTCCAAGACGCACCGCTACACCAAGTGGTTTCTCATGTACCTCTATCAGCGGCAGTGGCTCGCGTGCGACGCGCAGGTGCCGCTGTGGCCGGCCAACGAAGACACTACCGTCTGCACGTGGGCCGACGTGCTGTGCTACGATCTGCGCGCGCGCCGCTTTGTGCTGCTCGAGCTCAAGACTGGCTACGCGTTTGCGTACCGCACGTCGCTGGCGCGCGCCGCGGCGACGCACGGCGGCGCGCTGCCCGACTCGGCGTACAATCGGCACCAGATGCAGCTCGGCTGGATGTACAGGCAATTGGCGCGCGAGCTCACCACCATTGGCGAGACGCCGCTCGACGCGTACGTCGTGCGTGTCAACTCGCTTGACGGCGTGCCCGAGCCGTTTGCACTCGACGACTGGTCGCGCCACTACTTTGACGGCACGTACGACGCGCTCAACGAGCGCAATTTGGCGCGCTTTCTGGAGCCGCTGCGCGCCAAAAAGCAAAAAGTGGCCGACGAGTGAACGCGGTGCGCGTGCGCACGCACATAATGGCGACGTTTCGTCGTCGGTGCTTGCAAAGAAGCGCCGTTGGTGTCTATGACTGCGCTACGCTTTTTTGTGTGGAGCGCGCTGTGCGCGTTGGCGCACGGCAAGGGCGGCGCCGGCGGCGGTAAGAAAGACGCGCTGTCGCCGCTGCTCGCCGCGCCGTTTAGCTGCGAGCGCAACTGCTGGCCGCAAAACGCGCCGATTGTGGGCAACACCGACTGGTGTCTGTGCTGCTTTTACGATTGCGGCGGCGCGCGCGACGCGTGCGTTGCGCAAAATGCGTTTTGCGAAGACGACGCGCGCTGCGGCGCGCTCGACGTCTGCGACGTGTACGGCGGCGTGCCGCCGCTCGGCGCGCGGCCGGGCGACGCGGCGTCGTTTTACAAGAAAAACGGACGCACGCTGAAAAAGTCGCGCGTTGCGCGCGCCGACGCATCGTCGTCGTCTGCGTCGAGCTCGGACGACAGTGCTGCGCTCGTGCAGGCGCGCGCCGGCGCCGTGCAAGTGCAGGCGACCAGTGTGCCCGACTCGACGCCGCAAGGCGAGTGTCCGCCCGGCTACGCCGCCGTCGAAATCCACTTTGACGGCGTAGCGCCGGGCGCGGCGACGGGCCGCACCGACGAGGTCTTTGCGCCGTTTGTCAAGCACGTGTACTTTAGCAGCGCGTGCTTTGGCGGCACGCACAGCCTCGACTTTCTGCAAGTGGTGAACAGCAGCGCGGTGGCGGCGCCCGCGAGCGGCTGGCTGTCGCCCAACGAGGCGTGTCCGGCGCCGGGCGGCGGCGTTGGCGCGGCGGGCGCGCCGGGCAGCGCGTTTGAGAATTGCGACGAGCTGGGCGGAGTTCTCGCTGTGCTTGGCGCGCAGGGCGAGCTGTGCGCCAATGACACCGACGTCGGCATCGAGTTCCGGCACCCGGTCTACGTGCGCTACGGCACCGTGCTCAACGCGACCGACGCGGCGCTCGACGCGCCCAAGATTGTCGGCGCGCTCGCCGGCGAGCAGGTGTACGCCGAGATGTTTGCGCTGCCGAGCGCCGCCAACGGCGTCACGCAGCTGCGCGTCTCGGCGCAAGCGAGCGCCGTCGACTATGTGGCGTTTTGGTTCGAAGAGCCGCTCGCCATTGTCAATCTCGGCCTCTGTGTGCTCGAGCACGAGCCGATTGCGTGCGAGGCGGCCGACGGCTGGCAGTGCACGTCGGCGCCCGAGTGCGCGTGCGTGCGCGATCAGTGCAAGACGGTCGACGACAACGTCTTTGGCCACGCGCTGCACCACCCCTACTGGAAGTGTCAGTCGGATGCCGACGCGCCGTGCGTGTGCTCGCACGACATGCACAAGCGCTGCGAGCAGGTGCCCGTCACGCCGCCGCCACCGCCACCGTTTGTGTGCGACAGCGCGCAGCAGTGCGCCGACGAGTTTGGCGACGGCGGCTGCGCGTGGTTTTGCCGCGAAGGCCACTGCGTGGGCGGCGGCGACAACGACGCGCTCTGCCCCGACACGGGCGACCTCTTTGATTGCGTCGAGGCGGCGTGCGTCGACAACGAGTGCGTCGAGCGCAACGTGCCGCGCGGCGACGCGTGCTCGTCGGCCGAGTGCCATCCGGGCCGCTGCGACGACGGCGAGTGCGTGTGCGCCACCAAAGTGCCGACGCCGGCGCCGACGCCAGCGCCCGACCCGTTTGTCTGCCAGACCGGCTTTGCGGCGCGCGTGCGCGACTTTGGCTCGCCCAATCCCGCACGCGACTCGGAGATCTATGTTGGCGTCAACGGGCTCGGCTCGCCGTCGCTGCGCGCCGAAAACAACATCGTGTGGGCCATACCGTCCAATAGCCTCAACGCGCACTTTCTCAACCTCACGTACACGCAGTCGACCGACACGCTGCGCCTGCGCGTGCAGCAAGGCACCTCGCTCAACGTCTTTACAGAGTTTCCCAACGCGGCGGCGCGCATGCGCGAGGAGACGGGCTGCACGCTCGACGCGCTGCGCCGCATCGAGTTGTTTGCGCGCGCGCAGGCGCCCGACGGCCAGACCGCCGTCATCGAGCTCAGCGACATCGACGTCGAGGTCGACGGCGCCACGCAAGCGACGCTGCCCGACCAGAGCGCGCCGCCGACGTTTACCACCACGCTGCCGAGCGACGTGGCGCTCAACGGCGGCTCGAGCGGCTTTAGCGTGTTTGCGCGCTACGATTTGGCGGGCACGTTTCGCGACTCGCGCGAAGGCAGCAAAATCGAGATGCGCGTCTGCTGCAATGTGACCGACACGCAGCCGCCAACGCCGGCGCCCACGCCGGCACCGACGCCGGCGCCGACGCCCGACGTGTGCGTCGGCTACAACCGCTCGCTCTCGTTTTGCTTTGAAGAGTTTGCCGAAGGCGACACCGACGTCACGCTGCCCGGCCTGTACAGCGTCAGCACAGTGAGCAGCGCGTGCGCGCCCAACGGCGTCATGATCTTCAACTCGGGCGCGCCGACCGGCAACGACTTTGATCTGGGCACGCCCAACGCGGCGTTTGGCGGGCCCGGCGTGGGCGCCGGCGGCGAGCTCGGCGCGCCGGGCGAGAACTTTGCGCACGAAGGCCTCGTGCTCATTCTCGACGAGTCGGGCAACGCCGCCAATCCGGACGACTGCGCCGGCGGCGGCCGCATTCGCGTCGACTTTGCAACGCCCATGAACTTTGCGTCCATTGTCATTATCGACGCCGACGAAAACATGCGCGGCGCAGTCGATCTTTTTCGCAACGCGACGCTCGTGAGCAACAGCGCCGTGCCGGTGCTGGGCGAGAACTCGCGCGCCGACATTGCGCTCGCAAACACGCTCGCCGACCGCATCGAGGTCGAATTTCGCGGCTCGGGCGCAATCGCGTGCATAGTGCCGCAAGAGGCCGTCATCGAGTGTCCGTCGAGCACGACAACAATGCCGGCGAGCACGACGACCGTTCAGCAGACGACGAGCATGACGACGGCGCCGGCGAGCACGACGACTGTTCAGCAGACGACGAGCACTGCGCCGGCGAGCACGACGACGGCTCAGCAGACGACGAGCACCGCGCCTGCGAGCACGACGATGGCGCCGGCGAGCACGACGATGGCGCCGGCGAGCACGACGACGGTTCAGCAGACGACGAGCACCGCGCCGGCGAGCACGACGACGGCTCAGCAGACGACGAGCACCGCGCCGGCGAGCACGACGACGGTGCCGGCGAGCACGACGATGGCGCCGGCGAGCACGACGATGGCGCCGGCGAGCACCAGCACTGCGACGACTATGCCTACACCTGCTCCGACTCCGGATGTTTGTGCCAATGTGTCGTGCCCCTTAGGCGCAAACGCCACAGCTTCGTGCTCGACCGCGGGCATTTGTTTGGACCGCGGAACAGCACAGTGTGTTGCTGTCGGCACGAACGGTGTGGTGTGCGCCGACAACTGCGCCACCATTGGGCAGCCTTGCCAATGCGCCACGTGCTTTTGCGCCGAAGACCTCAGCGGTACCAATGCGGTCGAGTGTGTCGAGCCTACGGCGCCGCCGACGCCGACGCCTGACGTAATGGGCGCGTGCTGCTTGCCCGACAGCTGCGTAATCATTGGCGAGAACGAGTGCGCCAACGCGCAGTTTGGTCCGGGCGCATTCCAGGGCGCCGGCTCGACGTGCGAAGAGTGCCGGGGCGCGTGCTGCTTTGACGGCGGTTGCTTTGACGGCTTGGAGTTTGAATGTGTCGACGCAGAGTTTCAAGGCATTGGTACCAATTGCACGACGACCGAGTGCCCGACCGACGCGCCGACGCCAGCGCCGACGCCGACCGATGCGCCAACGCCGATGCCGACGCCGACGCCCGATGTGATCGGCGCGTGCTGCTTGCCTGACAGCTGCGTAATTGTTGGCGAGAGCGAGTGCGACAGCGCGCAGTTTGGTCCGGGCGTATTCCAGGGCGCCGGTTCGACGTGCGACGAGTGCCAGGGCGCGTGTTGCTTTGACGGCGGCTGCTTTGACGGCTTTGAGTTTGACTGCGTCGACGCGGCATTCCAGGGCATTGGCACCAATTGCTCGACGGTCGAGTGCCCGACCGAAGCGCCGACGCCGGCGCCGCCGATGCCGACGCCGATGCCAACGCCGACGCCCGATGTGATCGGCGCGTGCTGCTTGCCTGACAGCTGCGTAATCATTGGCGAGAACGAGTGCGCTAGCGCACAGTTTGGCCCGGGCGTATTCCAAGGCGCCGGCTCGACTTGCGACGAGTGCCAAGGCGCGTGCTGCTTTGACGGCGGTTGCTTTGACGGCTTTGAGTTTGACTGCGTCGACGCGGCATTCCAGGGCATTGGCACCAATTGCTCGACGGTCGAGTGCCCGACCGACGCACCGACGCCGGCGCCGACCGACGCGCCGACGCCGGCGCCGACCGACGCGCCGACGCCGGCGCCGACCGACGCACCGACGCCGGCGCCCACACCACCGCCGGTGTGCGAACAAGAGAGCGTGTGCGGCGTGCGACCTGGCTGCGTTGGCGGTGCTGATGACGGCCTTTTTTGCAACAGTGTGGACGACTGCGAAGGCGGCACCGAGTGCGTGACGCTAGAGCAGTCGTGCAACAACGACGCGCCGTGCCTCGACTGCGACAGCGACGAAGACGATTTGCGCGAGCATCAGTGCGCGCCGTGCCGCTACTGCGACGCCGAAGAGTTTGCCAATGTGGACGAGCACGCCGCAATTCAGTGCTGTCCGTTTGACGACCCGCTGCCGCCGCTCGACGCGGCCGAGTGCCGCCCGCGGCTCAACTGCGCGTGCCGCAACTGCGTCGACAAGTGCGACTTTAAGGTCGCGAGCGACGTCGCGCTCACTCTGCCGGCCGACTTTGCGGGCGTTGCCGAGAACGACACCGCGACGCTCGGCCCGCTGCTCGGCCTCGGCGATTTGAGCGGCAAGCCGTACACGCAGGGCGAGCTGCCGCGCAGCCTGTGCAGCGCGCTGCGACACCACTCGTGCGCGCTCGAGCGCGGTCTGTATCGCGTGGCGTCGATCGACGCGCACGGCGTCAACAGCAGCGCCGAGCTGTGCGCCGACACGCTCTACGAGAAGCGACTCTACGACACGTACCGCGTGCACGTAACCGAGCGCGACGTGAGCGTCACGCTGCGCCGCACGCTGCCGACGTCGATCGACGACGACTTGGTCTACCCCATAGTCTACTTGGTCGACGGCACCGACGCCGACTGCTACGACGCGTTTGTCTATCGCCCGCAGACGGTTAGCGAGCGCGAGCACGAGCTCGTGCCCGTGCACAATCTGGGACCGGGCGGCGTCGTTGTCTCGCAGACGTTTACGATTCGCGTGCCGAGCACGGGCCACTACGTGCTCGTTGTCGGCTTTCTCGAGCTGCGCACGACGCGCGCCGGCGCGCCAGTGAGCGACGACGCGCTGCGCGCGCTGCGCTGCGTCGAGTACAAAGTGGCCGTCAACTGGCAGCAGCCGCAGTGCCCCGCCGCGCTCTGCGAGCAGTACGCGACGTGCGCCGACTCGCGCGACTGCCCGGTGCCGCCCGGCACTGGCGACGCGCTCTGCAACTACCGCTGCGCGACCGACTATGGCCGCTGCATTCTGGCGCGCCCGCTGCCCGAGCTGCCCGCGCTCTTTGCGCAGCACCGCAAGCGCGCAGTGAGTGAGTCGGTGTGCGACGGACAGGTCGACGGCGCGCCGTGCCTCCTGGCCGCTCTGAGCGAGAACGAGGAGGACGCGGTGCGCCGTGTCTGCTCGTTTGGCGCGTGCAGCGCGGGCCAGTGCGCTCCGCTCGTCGACGCGCCGCCGTCGTTTGACTGCGATTGCGCGTGCGCGCGCGAGTGCACTACGTTTCTCGACTGCAACGACTGCGACCCGAATACAGAAGACGTGTGCGAGCACGAGACCGGCACGTGCATCAACCGCCCGATCGAGGCCGGCGTTGAAGACGACGGCGGCACCGTTGATCCCGATGACGGCGGCGGCGGCGTCATTGATCCCGGTGACGGCGGCGACGGCGGCTTTATTTTCAATAGCGGCGTGCCGGGCGTGAGCGGACCGGTGCACGCGCACACGAGCAGCGGCTCGGCGGCGAGCGTGCCGGTCGACTTTGACGCGGCGGGCGCCGAGCCGGCGAGCGACGCGCGCGTGCTCGCCGCACTCGACGCCGCCGAGCTGGCGTACACGGCGTCGGCGTTTGACGTCTTTGGCGCGTACGATGCGCGCAGCGGCGCGCGCCTTGCGCCGCTGTGCAACGCCGACGTCGAGCGGCGCGAGATCGAAGTGAGCGTCGCCGCGCACGCGTCGCGCGCGTGCGCCGCCGACGTCGACATGGCGCGCCGCTGTCTCGACGGCGCGGCGCGCGCGACGGCAAACGGCCACAGCTGGTTTGACCGCGCGTGGCGCGCTCTGGACCGCGCGTCGCGCGCCGCGCAAGCGCTGCCGTCGTCGCGCCGCGCGCTCAACGACGCGTGCTGCGCGCACATGTACTACACGGCGCTCGGCGCGTGGTGCGGCCGGCACGACGCCGACGCCGACTTTTGGCAGCTCGCCGGCGCGCGCGTGCAGCGCGCGGCGCTCGGCGCCGAGTGCGTGGCGTTTGACGACGGACACCGCGACCGCGATCTGAACGACTTTGTGGCCGAGCAGCGCGTTGTGGAGGTGCGCGCGAGCGGCAGCGGCGCGCTGCGCGCCGTCAACGTGCACGTGGTGCCGCTGGCGCGCGGCGGCGGCTACCACACGTCGTACGCCGTCTCGGTGCGCGGCACGCGCGTCGCGACCGTCGATCGCGGCGCCGGCGCGGCGTGCTCGGAGCGCTCGCGCGCATTGCTGCACGACGCGCTCGACGCCGACGAGCTGGCGCACGCGCTGCGCAACCGCGTCGGCTTTGCCGAGGGCGCGCACGTCGGCGTCTTTCACCACGTGCTCAACGCGCGCAGCGCGACCGAGCACGCGCTGCCGCTCGGCGTGCGCGACTCGCACTGCACAACGATTGGCGCGCGCGACGACGCGCCGATCTACTGCCCGCAGCAGAGCGCGCACGGCGACGTCGCGCTCTTTGACAGCCTGCGCGCAGTGCTGCCGCCGCAGGCGCGCGGCACCGACGTGCTGGCGGGCGAGGCGAGCGTGATCGACAACAGCGTGAATACGCGCCGCGCCACGCGCCGCGTGCCGCCGGCGTTTGGCGCGTCGGCCGTCATTGTGCCGGCGCCGAGCGACGCGACGAGCGCCCACGTCGGCGCGCACTCGCTCCGCTTTGTGCTACGCAACGAAGATTGCGGCGCCGCCGTCGTGCTGCCGCCGCACGACGCGCCCGCCAGCGCCACACCGCCGCTCGCTGTGCGCGTGCCGGCGCGCGCCTGCGCCGCGTGGCGCTGGACCGACGAGGGCGTGCCGCTCATCGACAACCCGGCCGCAGTGAGCGGCGTGTGCCGCGGCGGCACCGAGGGCGGCGTGCTCGAGTGCGACGCCGACGGCGGCGACGACGCGCGCGCGCTCTGCGAAGCGAGCGGCGGAGTGTGCACCGAGGCGCCGGCGAGCGGCGCGCCGCTCGCTTATGCGCACGCGTACAAGTACTACACGTGCGACGAGTGCCGCGAGAGCGACGACGCGGTGCGTCATTGGTACGAGCACGCCAACGCCGAGCTGCTCTACGAGCAGCCGCGCACCGCGCACGAGCGCGTCTTTGGCACCGATTGAGTAAAGTGAGCGCTCCCGCACACACACACACACACACACACACATTTCATTCACTTGCACTCGTTTCGTCGCTGTAGCTGTGCAGCGAACTAGAGGCACTGCTCTCGAGCGACACACGGTTCGCCGCGTAGGCCTGTGCCGCTAGCGCGCGCTGCGCGCGGCGCCGCTCGCGCACAATCATGAGTGCGAGCGGTCCGCCGCGCTTCTTTTTGACGCGCGCGGTGCCGAGTGAGCGCTGGTACTTGCCCTCGAGCCGGCTATAATCGTGTCCGCTAAAGTCCAATATGCGCGCCGGAATGAGCGAGTAGGAGCGGAAGACGAGCGCCGGACCGCGCACAACGGTGCGCGCCAGCGCGCTAGCGACCCAGTTGGCTCGGCCGCGCAGCGCGCGCCGGCAGAGCAGCCAGAGCATAGACTTTTGGTCGAGCAGAAAGACGTAGACTTCGTGCTGCGTGCGCACGCCCAGGCGCCGGCACACGTGCTCGTAAAAAGTGCGCACCGGCACGTCGACGAGCGTTGGCGGCGCGCGGCGCAGCGATACGAGACCGACGACGCGCGTTTTTGCGCGCTGCTCTTGCCGCTCGAGCGCCTGTTGCATGAGCGTGCGCAGAGTCATGCGCAGCAGAGCGCAGAGCAAGCGCAGCGGCACTACGCACCAACAAGTCAATGAGCGCAATACACACAAGCGGCAACACATTCTTATTGAGTAGGTCACCAATGATCGTTGTGTTAGCTAGGATTGCGGCGCTATATGTTGCGGTGAGCATCGGTGTGCTCGTCTGCGGCGTCCGCTACCAATATGTCTTTGGCGGCGTTGGAATAGCGCGCGAAGCGTGCGCCAACATTGTCGTGCTCGTGTCCATTGCCGTCTGCGTGACGTTTGGACTCGGCGGTCTTGTTTTGCTGCCCGTTGCGTTTTGGTTGGAAGAAACATGAGCTCTTGCGTAATGCATCGCGGCAAGTGGGTCGCAACGCTGCCGGCGCACGCGCACGACGTCATGAGGCCGGCCGAGCGCGTGGTGCAGCTCGACGACAATCTGTGCGCCGACGCGGTGCACGACGTGTGCGACGCGCTGCTGACGGGCGAGAGCGCCGCTGCGGCGAGCAGCGACGCCGCGCTCGTCAAGCACTACGACATGCAGCAAATGCGCGACGTGTGCGTCGCGCTCGGCGCCGACTTTGACCGCTGGATTCGCCCGCGCTTCCGCACGCTCGGCGCGCTCGAGCGCTGCCGCTTCGCCCACAGCGGTCTGGGCGAGTGGGGCGATGTGCGCTTCTTGCACGGACGCGTGCGCGTGCGCTACTGCACGCGCACCACCAAAATCAACGGCGTGTACGACTATGCGGTGCACGAGCGCTTTCTGGCGCTGCGCGCACCGCTGCCGTTTCGGCTGGTAATGCTCGACGCGCACCACTTGCGCATGTTGTACGGCGCCGATCGCCAACTGGTGGTCGACTTTGTCAACGCCACGCCGCACGAGCTCGAGCGCGACGCGCCGCCGGCCGTCGTCGACTATGGCGCCGACGAGCTCGAGTAGCGCGCGCGCGCGCCCGCGCGACTATTGTGTAAAGTGCGTGTTTACTACTTGCGGCGCTTGCTGCCAAAGGCGGCGTGCGAGGCGCGCGACTGCGCGAGCGGCATCTTGAGCGCGTTGGGGCGCGCAGCGCTGCCCGTAATGCGGTCGGTGAGCGGCTCGTTCGACATCATGTTGCCGCCCGCGTCCTCGTGCGCGTAGAAGAGGTAGGTGCGCGGCCAGAGCACAAAGAGGCCGTGCGCCACAATGACAATGAGCACGATGAAGAGCGCGAGCACGGCGCCCGAGCACGTGCCCGCCGGAATGGCGCAGTACTCGATGATAATGACAATGAGCGCGACGAGGAACGCGAGCACTTCGAGTGTGCGGAAGAAGAGCGCGGTGCCAAACATGCGCGCTTGCCAGAAGAACGCCTCGCTCGCCTGGTAAAAGACGGTGCCGCCGAGCACGAGCGAGTTGACCGCAATGAACGAGTTGCCGAGCGCGACGCCGGTGGTCGGTCGCACAATGTAGAAGAGCCACGAGAGCGTGAGCGCCAAGTTGCGCACCGCCTGCAGCAGCGTGAGAATCCAGCGATTCCATGCAATGAACGAGCCGTAGCCGCCGCGCTCCGCAAAGTGCTCCTCGATGCGCGTGTAGACGACATACGGCAGGCGCTCGACGTCGCCAAAGACGAGAAAGCGGAACCAGCGCGAGCCAACGAACATGAGCAGTGTGGGCAGGCCAATCCAGAAGACAGGCACAAAGCCGGTCATGGCGGCGCAACTCATGGCGGCAGCGGAGCGAGCAGGTGCTGCGTATTCGCAAACACTGCCGCCGATTAAGTGCTTTTGCAAGCACGCTTTTGTGCAGTGTTGCGGCGGGTCGGGCGCGCGCGCACACACACTTTTCTATTCTTATTGGCCGTTTTGTGGCAAAAGCGGCGCGCGCGCGCACACACACTAACCACAATATGTCGGCATCGAGTGTGAGCGCGTCTTTTGGCGTTGGTGCGCAAACGCTGCGCCAAATTGCCGCGGAAGCGGAGCAGCACCGCTTTCAGTCGCATGCAGACGGTCACACGCGCGACCAAGTGGACCAAATTGTGCACGCAGCGTGCTTTGGTGCAGTGAGACGCTGGCGGCGCCACGGTCGGCGTGCGGCAGCCACGTACATCGACGTGCAGCGCTTTTCTCGCTACCTGGCCGACCGCTTGGTGCGCGACATCAACTCGCTCACCGACTTTGTCGCAACGCTCCAAACGCGCAAGCTTCACATTACTGCGCTGCAGAGCATGTACGCCACGGCGCGACCGCGCATGACGTTTGCGCGCTTTTGCGAGCGCGAGGGCGGCGAAAAGCCTGTGGCCATTAGCGTCAAGTTTATCGCTGCGCGTGGCACAAAGCGCAAGGCGGTGCACGATGATCCCGACGAGAGTGTGAGCGACAGCGACAGTGATTCGCAGTAAACGTTTTCATTGCTACCACCATGCGCACTCGGGCGCGAGTGCGGCGCGCCGTGCGCTGCGCCACGCGCGCAGCGCGCTCTGCTTGCACGCAAACGTGCGCAGCCAGTTGGCGTGCGCGAGGTGCGCGCGGCGCGGGTCAAACGCAGCGCCGCCGCCGCTGCGCAGCGCCACGGCACCGTTGGCGTGCGTGGCGCGCGGCCAAAAGTGCACTGCGCCGCGCGCGGCGCGCGCCGCCACAATCTGCAGCGCGTCTTGGTCCGGCACGCGCAGCGCGCGCATCAGGCGCACCGCTTCGCGCAGCAGCGCACGGCCGGCCGCGCTGCGCCGCACCCACCACACACCGCCGTTGACGCAGAGCGTAGCCGGCGCGCTCTGGCACGGCCACTCTTGCTGCACAACGAGCGTCGCGTTGCGCGTCGCGTGCGCGGCACGCGCGCCAATGTCGCGCCACAGCACAACGTCCGAGTCGAACAGCTGCACGCCGCGCGCAGCGTGCAGCGGCAGCGCGTCGAGCAGCGCCGCGGCGCGCGGCAGCCGCTCCGCTATGCGCGCAAAGTAGCGCGCCGTGCCCCACGGCTGCGAGCGCGTCGCGCCAACCGACAGCGTTGCGCACCACACGCGCCGCTGCGCGCACAGAGCAATCTCCGACTCGTTGCGCGCGTCCCACCAGTGCACAAGCGCACAGTGCGGCGCGTCGCGTGTCGTTTGTCTACCGCGCCCCAGCGCCAGCCACTCGCGCACCACACTCTCGGTCGCGGCGCGCCAGCGCGCATCGCTGAAAAAGAGCGCCACTTGCCCGCAGCGCGCAGCGAGCGCGGCGGCGACGTCTGCGCGCGCTGTTGCGACGGCGACGAGCACGACCAGCACCAGAGCATAGCAGAGCGGGGCGCGGACAACGGTACTCATCGGTGTGCGCGGCAGACTAGCTTGGGCGCGCGTGCGCGCGCGCGCGACTCTACAACCAACTCATTGTTGTGCGGTGCGGGTTTGTATTGATCAAAGTTCGGCGCGAACGACTGCCGCGTAGCTGACGGCGCGGCCGGCCAGCTTGATGTCGGCGCGCTCGATGCGCAGCAGCTGGCCGGCGCGAAAGCCGTGCGCACGCGCCTGCGGGTCGGTGTCGAGAATGCGCCGGTGCTCGTGCAGCGGCACTTTGCCGAGCAGCGGATCGATGGCGAGCGCCTGCTCGCGCGTCAGCGCGCGGTGCGTCGGCACACTCTCGTGCTGCGTTACGTCAAACTGCAGTTCGTCGACCGACCACGCCTCGTACGTCACGTTGTCGGTGCGCGGCGCCGCGTCGTTGAGCGTGCGCAGCGTACGCTGCACGCGCTTGTAGTGCTGGCCGCTCTGCGGGTGAAAGGCGCTGCCCCAGAGCACAAGAAAGACGTGCGCGCGCAGCGCCTCGGGCGACGCCCAGGCGCCAAACGCGCGCGCACGGCGCTCGCGCTCGCGCTCTAGCGCGAGCCACGCGCGCTGGCGCGCCTCGTTGACTTGCGCTGTCGTAAAGCCGCTGTGCACCAGCAGCACCAAGTTGTAGTCGGCCGCAGCGTGCACGCGCCGCTCGCGCGCCACATTGCTGCCGAGCAGCAGCGGCTCGGAGCGCGGCACAAACTCGCGCGCCTGCTCGCACACGCGCTCCATGCGCAGCAGTGCGCCGTCGATTGCAAAGAGCACGCGGTTGCGCGGCGCGTCGCGCGACACGGCGTGCACCGCCCGGTGCTGCTCTTCGCGCAGCGCGCGTTCCTCTGACGTCTCGCTCTCGTCTTCGTCTACCGCACTACTCGCGTCGTCGTCGTCCGCCGCCGCCGCCGCCGCCGAGCTCGTCTGCCGCGCCCGCGCGCGCTTCTTGCGTTTGCGCGTCTGTGCGCGCTTGCGCGCCAGCGCGCGCTTCTCGCCCACCGGGTCGGCAAAGTCGGTGCGGCGCGCGTGCCGCAGCGATACGGCAACAAAGTGGCGCGCCACGCGCGCAAACACGGGCTCTTCGAGTCGCTCAAACTGCTCGCGCCGCCGCAGCCACTGCTGCACATCGATGTCGTCGTCGTCGTCGCGTCGCAGCTGGCGCATGCCGCGCAGCTCGACCAAGTAGCGCAGCGCGTTGAGCGACGAGCGCAAAAAGCGCCCGGGGTCGTCGACTTGCATCGCACGCGCCAACTCACACTTGTTGTCAAAGTGCAAAACGTGCTTTTATTTCGTGTGGCGCGCGCACCGCTACGGCGCGCTGTCGGTGCGCGGCCGTCGCGCGCGGCGCGTGCGCGCTAGCGGCGAGAGCGACTTGCTGCGCAGCGCGTGCGAGCAGCTGCTTGTGCTCGAGCGCGCGAGCGAGAAGCGCGACGAGCTCGACGTCTCGCTCGTCGACGTCTCGGGCGTGTCGTTGAGCGGCCAGCCGCGGTCGCGCGCCAAGTAGTAATCGTTGAGCGCGCTGTGCGCCGAGCCGTGCAGCGCGCAGAGCGCGTCGAGGCGCAGAAAGCGCGGCGCGCCGCGCCAGAGCACCGGCGCGTCGAGCATTGCAAGCATGACGAGCCGCAAGCGCGGCCACGCACAGTCGAGGCGTTTGAGCAGTACGCGTAGCCAGAGCGCAAAGTAGCGCAGGCGGCGAAAGGTGTCGTCCGGACGCGGCTCTTCGATGAGCGCGAGGAACTCGGCCGCCATGAGCGCGGCGAGCACGCTCGACGCCGTCGCGGTAATGCCTTTGGCGTTGGCGACGTGCGCGCGCAGGCGCGCGCCGCTCCAAAACTTGCCGCAACTCTCGGCCGTCTGCGCCACAGTGACGAGCACGGCGCGGCCGAATTCGTCCTCGAGCGCGCGCGGGTTGGTGCTCTCGTAGTCGAGCACGCCGCTCAGCAGCGCGCTCGCCAGCACGACAACGTTTTCGCAGCCGTGCTCGCGCAGCAGTTCGGCAGCGCGCGTAGCGCGCACCATCTTGAGTGCGCCGGTGTGTGACGCGTCGCTCAAGTGCACGTGCGCCGCAAACGACGCGGCGCGCAGCAGTGTGTCGACGGCGCTCTCCGGCGGCGCGTCCAGCTCGGTCGCGCTGCCGCTGCTCGTGGCCGAGCACGCGTCCATCGTTTGCGCACGTGCGCGTGCGTGTCAGCGTCTGCGAATGACCACCGGTGTACGCGAGCACGTATGAGTGTGCCAACGATGCTGATGGCCGAAGCGCGTGAAAAAGACCTCTCTTACTTGCGGCTCGTCATTGCGTGCCGCGTCGACGGCCACGTGCGCTTTGCGTTTGACCGCTCGTTTCAATTTCCGTGCGCCTCGTGCACGCCCAACAATCGGAGGCTGGCAGCCGCGCGGCTCGCCGCCGAAGCGGCCGGCTTTCGGCTCATTGTCGAAGACGCGCTGCGGCGCGAGACGCGCGCAGAGGTGAGCGCGTGGGAAGCGACGCGCAAAGAAAGCAAGTGTGTATGCGAGGTGCAGAGGCGCGCCGGCGAGCGCGCGCGCAAGCCCAACGCACAAGAAAAAGATGTGATCAACGCCCAGCTGTGCCACTTGGTGCGCATGCCGTGCGTAGCGCTCGCGCCACTGCCGCCCGGCAGCAACACAAATACCGAGCACACGACGCAACTGTGAGTGTTAGTAGTATGACAGAGCCGTCAGACGACCTAGCCGCCGATTTTTCCGCGATGCAGCGCAAGCTCGACGCCGCCATGCGCGCGTACGCCGCCGCGCACAGCGTTGGTGTGCCGAGCAACTCTACGCAAGCCGACCTGTTGGTTGCAAACTTTCGTGACCACGTGCACGAGACCGACAGCGCTCTGGCCGAAGCGGCCGACAAAGTGGCGCTGCTGAGCGAAGACGACATCTGGATGTTTGTGGTCTTTGACTGGGCCGAAGAGAACGACGTCGCCGAGTAAAGCGGAGCGCTTCTGTCACTTTTATTTGATTGGCGGGCCAATGGCGAGCCGCTCTAGCGCAGAGACCGACGCCGACGACGACGAGAGCGTGCGTGGCGACGCCGAAGCGCTCGCCACTGCGCGCCGCTTTGCCGAGCCGCTCGCACTATCGCTGCCCGACTCGTCGGCCAGTTTGCTCGAGCGCGCGCCGCCGTCGTCGCGCAAAAACCCGCGATCGACGCGGTGCGGCGGTGCCGGCGCCGTAAAGACGCGCTTTTTGGCGCCGCGCGCCTTTTGCGGCGTGCGTGGCGCGCCAACTGTCTGCCACGGCTCGTCGTCGCTCGAGTCGAGCGCAAACATTGTCGACTCGCGCGTCACCTGCTCGAGCGTCGGCAGCGCCGTGAGCGGCGCGCACGCGAGCAGCACGCTGTCGTGCACGAGCGGTCGCGTCGTCATCCAGTTGCCCGCAACGCGCGGCAGCGGCAAGCGCTCGATGTTGTCGGTAATTGGCGTGCGCCTGTCGGCGCACAGACAAAACGCGCCAAACGTTTGCCGGTACGCCTCGTCAATGCCAAACTGCATGAGGCGCTCGACGTAGCGCGGCTTGCACTCGTCGTCGAGCGCGCGCGCAGCGCTGTCGCCTGTCCACTCCCAAACACTGTCGTCGTCGTCGTCGGCGGCGGCGGCGTGCAAGTAGCGCTTGTCAAACGCCAGCGCATCGACGAGCTCGGCGGCGCGCTCTGGTGGCGCAAGCCGCTCCTTGCCCACCTCGTGCGCAAAGCGGCGCGCCGACTCGCGCAGCTGCCGCGCCACCGCGCGCCTCGTCGGCACGCCCGGGCGCACCGCGGCGCCGTCCTCGCGCACCGAAATGTAGTCGATGTGCTCGAACGGCAGCGCAAAGAGAGTGACGCGCAGCAGCGTTACGAAACTCGACAGCTGGTCGTACGCAATCGACGAGTCGTCGCGCTCGGCCACACGCTGGCCGTGCGGCAACTGCTGCGAGACGCGCTCGCGGTCGTTGTCGCTGATCGCAAAGAGTGGCGCGAGCGCGCCGTTGCACGGCGCGTGCGGCAGCCGCGCGCGCTCAATGGCGCGCAGCAGCCACAGCGACGCGTCGTACGAGCAGTTGATGAGCAGCGAGAAGAGCGGGCCGCGCTGCGTGGCCGGCGAGTGGCGCACGAGCCGCGCAATGTTGGGCGGCGCGTCGTCGAGCGGCAGCAGCGTGCCGCGCTCGTCGCCGAGCTCGCCGATGCGCGCAAAGAGCTGCACGAGCGACGGCGTGGCGGCGAGCCGCACGCCGGCCGCCTGCAGATTGCAAAAGCCGACAAAGCAGAGCAGCGCCACAATGCGCGTCGGCACAGGCGCGACGGCGCCGCCGTGGCGCAGCGAGGCAATGACGCCGGTGAGCGCGAGCTGGAGCACAAAGTAGCGAAACCAGCGGCGGTTGGAGAGCAGGCGCGAGAATTTGCCAAAGTTGTCGCGCATCGCAAAGAGGAGCGGCAGCGCCGGCATCGAGCGGAGGAACGAGCGCAGCTCGACGAGTGTGGCGAGCGCGTCGATGCGCGCTTCGCGCGCCGACCACGGCGCCGCCGAGTCGAGCTCGAGCAGCACGCGGCGCGCGAGCGCGTCCATTGCCTTGTTGATCGTCTGGTCGGTCGTAAAGCGCACGGTGACAAACGACGCGACGTTGGCTACGTCGAGGCCGTCAAAGTGCAGCTCGTCGTCGCTGTGCACGCGGTTGGCGGTAAAAAAGTGGCACATCGCGTCGAAATTGCCCGGCGAAATGGGCGGCGGCAGCGTCAGATCGCTGCCGCAGTCGACGCGCATTTGGCTGAGCGCGCGGCGCACGAGCGTGCGCAGCACGTAGACGCGCTCGCGCCGCTTCTCGTCCAAGCTCGACATCAGATTGACTTGCGTCGCGTCGTCGACGAGCGCGTCGAGCGCAATCGGCAGCAGGCCGACAAAGTGGCCCTGCGCGCCGCGCAGCGTGCGCCGCGCCTCGGCCGCGTCGCGCCGCCTGCGCTCGCGGCCGTCGCCCGTCGCGTACTTGGCGTTGCGGCCAAACTCGGCGCCGTACAGCACACCGAGCACGTAGCGGTCGAGCGCGTCGGCCGCCGTCGCGCCGCGCGCCACCACGCGCTCGGTCGAGTACACGACCCACTCGCTGTCGGGGTCGTCGGCCTCGGGCACGTACACGAGCGACACGTAGTGGCCGAGTTCGGGCGGCGCGCCGGGCTCGTAGACCACCATGCCGCCCGCCTCCTCGAGCAGATCGAGAAAGTACTTGTTGCGCGGCGCCAGCTCGCTGTAGTCGAGCGGGTTGAGATCGGACGGATCGGTGAGCTTGACGGGCAGCAGAAAGACGCCCTCGCGCAGCGCGGCGAGCGCCAGCTCCTCGTAGGCGGCAAAGCGCGGCTCGAGCGAGCGCATCAGCTCAATCGCTTGCAGAATGTCGGGCGGCGTCAGCAGCACGCTGTTGGCCACATTGTTGAGCGAGTGCATGCCGCACAGGTACGCGTCGTGGTACTGCACTTGAAACGAGCGATGAACGAGGTCGGCGTGCGTGTCGCGCGGCGGCCGCGGAAAGCGCTCGGCCGTCGGCTGCTCGACGCGCCGCAGTTCGGCGCGCGCGCGCTCGACCATGCGCTCTTGCAGCGCGCCTGTCAAGTCGGCGCTGTCGCGCAGCGTCGCAATGCGACCGCGCAGCTCGCGCTGCCGCGCCAGCTGCTGCGCCGTCGTGCGCCGCTCGGCGTACACAAAAGCGCGCGACTCGCGGTTGTCGTTGCGCGCGCGCGCCCAGCTCAGGTGCCGCGGGCGGCACGCCGCGCTGCCAAACACGAGCCGCCACACCGACTCGTCCATCTGCGACATCAGGTACGGCGCGTTGCGCACCATCAGCGTATTGTAGAGCAGCGCGTAGGCGCGCGCCATCGACTGCGGCCGCGCCCACTGCGGCGCAGCGTCACTCATCGGTGCTGCCATGTGTGCGCGGGCGTGCAATACAAAGTGCAGTGGCGCTTTTGCGCACAATGCGCGCAAAGCGACACCCTTATGCGCCGCAGGGCGCGCGCGCCGCCGCTCTCGCGCTCTCAATTGCGCTGCGTGTTCACTGCGAGACTGCGCGCGCGCTCTGCGGCGCAGGCGCGGCGCCGCGCTGACGCGCCGTGCGCAAGCGCTGCTGCACGTACTTGATGAGCGCCGCCTCGTCAAACGTATTATTGAGCGCCGCCAGCGTCGCGGCGTACGTCTCGTAGTTGTTCGGAAAGCGCTTTTCGGCGCGATGCTGCAGCGGGCGCCAGCGCACGCGCTTGTGCACATCGACCACCGGTTCGCACTCGACAATGGCGCTGTGCGGCGCGCCGCCGCGGCGCACGTGGCCAAACAACTCGTCCATCATCTCGATGGCGAGCCGCGTATCGCAGAGCAGCTCGCCGTCTGCAATCTCGAGCGCGCGGCCGCGCTGCATGACGCGCAGCGCATAGTGCACTGTGTCGCGCTCGGCGCCGGCGCGCGCCGCAACCGCAAAGTCGACCGGATGCGCGAGCTTGAACTTGAGCAGGCGGCGATTGACGCCGCGCGTGTACGGCTCGTTGGCCGGATTGAAAATGACGCCGTCGATCAACACGCCGCGCATGCACTCGGGCACGGTGTGCAGCGCCGCCTTGATAAACTGCACCGACCAAATGGGCTTGCAGAAGACGCAGAGCGAGAGCTGCGACACGCCGCCGGCGCGCTCGAGCTGCGCGTCGAGCTCGTCGAGCACGAGGCGCGTCGTCTTGGACGCCATGCGCGCGAGCGGCACCTCGGTCAGCTCTTTGACCAGCTTCATGCGCTCGAGGTACGTGTTGGCCGTGACGCGCGCGCCGGCGTACAGCGCGTCAAACGCGCCAAAGAGCAGCGTGTAGTGCGCATCGTACTGCGCCTGGTGCTCGGCGCTGCGCACGTCGACGCCGCACGCCGCTGCCGCCTCGTCGGCCGCCGTAAAAAAGTCAATGTAATTGCCGTTGTGCACCGAGACGGCGCTATTGATGCGGTAGCGCTCCTCGGGCGTCAGGTGCTCTTTGCGCAGACACAGCTCGCCGTCGAGCACGACGCACACGTCCGGCTTGTGCAGCACGACGCGGTCGAGCGCCAGCACTTCGTTGTTGCGCAGCACGCACAGCACGCTGTCGCTGCGCGGCGCGCCGTCGACGCCGGCGCGCGCGTCGGCCAGCTCGTGCGCGCGCGTCGTAACGCGCACCAGGTGCGCGTGCACGCCGTCGGCTTTGAGGCTGCCAAAGCCGCGCACATCCAGATCGTCGCGGTTGGCGTGCGCCAAGCCGACCGCCTGCATGCCGACAAAGTGCTGCTCGGCTGCGAGCTGCGGATCGATCTTGCGCAGCAGCTCGCGCAGCCGCTTCAGCTCGACAGCGCTGGGCGCGCGCGCCCGCGAGCGCAGCACGCGCATCAACCGCTGCCGCTCAATGCGCTGGCGCGTGTGCTTGTCAATCACCCAGCTCTTGTCGCTGTTCATTGTTTGCGCGTGTATGCGAGGCGCGCACGCCTACACCCCGTTGGCACTATGCAGCAATACAAAGCCCGACGTGTAGAGCGCGTCTTTCGGCGCGCCCTTGACGCGCTCGTGCTCAACGGCGCTCGCTGTCGTATAGACGTCAAACGGCACCGGTACCTTTGTGTGCCGCAGCGCAGTTTGTATTGTCTCGGCCAAGTGCAGCGGCACGATGACCGCGCGAGCGGTGAGCGGCACGTAGCCGAAATCGACGTCGTAGCGCGGCGGCGTAGTGTGGTGCACTGGAAAGCGCGTGCCGTTGGTGTCGTCGACCAAGTCGAACGCGTGCGCGAGACGCGCGTTCTCTTGCACGGCAATATGAATCTTGCACGCCACGTTTCGCGGGATCTGGCTGTAGCCGTCTTTGCGACACACCACTATGGTGTTGCCTGTCATGTTGACGAGGCTCGCGAGAGCGTGCATGCGTCGTTCTTCACTCATTTGTTTTTCGCGAGTCTTTCGCTTTCTTGCGCGGCCTCGGCGCGCTGTCGTCGCTCGTGCGCTTGCCGCCGGCCGCGCCTGGCTCTGCTGGCGTCGTTGTCGGGGTGCCAGTCGCTTGCGCGCGCGCTTGCTCTGCCTGCACGCTAGCTTGCCGCTTGCTCTGCTCGCGCTGCACGCTGAGCTGTGCGCGCGCGTGCTCCTGCTGCGCCTGCGCCTGCTCGCGCGCCAACTTGAACTTGTGGTAGTCGGCCAGCTGCGGAATGAGGTGGCGGCGCGCCTCGAGCGGCAGCTCGCTGCCCTTCTTGTCGTCCTGGCACATTTGCGACGCGTCAAAGCCGTTGCGGCGCGCAAACTCGCCGCACAACGTGCGTCTATCGATGGCGCCGAGGCCGTACATGGTGAGCAGCTCTTGCATGTCGCGTGCCGGCGCCTTGCTAAACGTGACGCGCACGCGGCGAATGGCCTCGCTCACGAACAAATCGCGCTCGTCGATCAAGGCCGACGCCACCGCGCTCTCGGTGCCGGCGCGCTTCGAGAGGCGGCGCGCGCGGCCCTGCTTGCTCTGCTGGCGCTGTGCGCGCCGCTCAATTGCTTGCGAGAGGCGCGCCGCGTCTTCGGTGAGAAACAGCTCGTTGTAGATGCGCGTCAGCACGTCGCTCATGATGCGCCGCAGCGCCGTCACCTCGTGCTCGAGCCGATCGGTGACGAGGTCGGTGCCGGCGCGCAGCGCAATGCCCTGCACATAGCTGCGCGGCACGCCGAAAATCGAGCAAATCTGGTCGTCGAGGTGCTCGAGCAGCGCGACGTGGTCGGTCTGCGTGTGCGCGCTGGGCAGCGCAACGAGGCGGCGCGACTGCGTCACGTGATACTGATTGGCCCACTGCGCGCGCGTGCCGTCGGCCGCAACGCTGCCCGGCTGCACGACGGCGGTGCCGCCCAAGTCTTCGGCGTACACTTGACGCGGCACGCCAAACTCGCCCGACGCGTCGCGGCCCGACAGCTCTTCGTACTGGCGCAGCATGCTGGCGTACTGCGCCTGCTGCGCGCGGTCGCGCACGTACGTGCGATTGGCAATGTCGGTGGCGTCGAGCTCGCTTGTCGGCCCGCTCGACGCGCTCACAAAGTAGCCCTGCTGAAAGTTGCGCGACTGCTGCGCCTCGGCCTGGTGATTGTACTCGGTGGCGACGGGCGGCGCCGCTTGCATCGACTCGGCCGTCATGCGCGACGCCTGCGAGCGCATGCGCTGCACGACGACGTTGAGCGCCGTGGCGCACTTGCTCGTCAGCGCGCCGTCGCTCGCCAAGTCGTAGCCGAGATTGTGCAAAATCTCGACGGTCGGGTCCTCGATGCCGCCGGCCGCCTCGCTGTGCGCGTGCGCGTTGTACGTGCCGCACTCGCGCCGCGCCGTCCACTGCACAATGTGCTGGTCGCGCGTCTTCACCACTTGCCGCTGCCACGCATCGGCGCGCGACTGCTCGTTGGTCCAGTAAAAGCGGTAGCGCGGCGCGCCGCGCACGCGGTACACGCTAATCGAGTAGGTGCCGAGCGCCGGCACGTACGGCCAGCGCTGGCCAGTGTGCGGATCGAGCTCGTAGATGACCGGAATGATGCCGATCTGCAGCAGCGCGTCGAGCGCCTGGTGCACAAACGGCTGCAGGCGGTTGACCACGTACTCTTGAAAGTCGGCCGACGGCACGAGCTCGGCATTCTCGCGCATAAACTTGATGCCGTCGCGCAGCACGTGCTCTTTGAGCAGCCGCATGCACGCCACAACCATCGGCGACGCCGTGCTAATGCGCTCGACCGCCGTCACTTGCTGCGCCCACCACGTCACTTGCCGCGAGTGGTGCAGATACTCGCTGTCGCGACTGTTCTGCTTCACAGCCTCGCTCTGCTGCTGCGCGTAGCGCGAGTGCAGCACGCGCGCGTCGACGGCGGCAATCATGCGCCGCAGCTCGTTGCGGCGCGCCAGCACGCGGCTCGTGCCCTCGGCGCCGCCAACCGCCACGCTGCGCAGGCGCCGCGACTCGCTGTCGAGCACGCGCTCGGCCGCGCGCGGCCGCGCCGCGGCGCGCACAACACCGCTCTCGCTCTCGCTCTCGATGTCGCTCGCGCTCTCGCTCTCGTCGCCGTTGGCGCCGCGCTCACGCACCACCTGGTTTTCAATCCAAACCGTTTTGCTCTCGCGCGTCGCGTCGTCGACGAGACGCACGGCGGCAAAGCGCTCGGGGTAGAGCGCGCGCAGCGGCACGCGCTCCAGCGCTGTGTCGGTCATTGTTGTGCGCGTTGCGTGCCTCTCTCGCGCCGCTTGCGAACAACGCGGCCAAAGTTGGCAGTTTACGCACGCGCTCACCACGGCTGCGCGTCAATGCGCGCGCCCGACTCTTCGGCGTCGTCGACCGACGTGTGCGACGCCGTTGTCGCGCCGCTCGCCAGTGTGGCGGCGCGCGAGCCGCGCGACGAAGTGCCGCGCCGCTTGCCGCGCCGCGTGCCGCGCGGCGATCGCGGCGCGCGGCGCGCCGGCGCAGTGCTGTGCGCGGCGCGCTTCTGCGGGCGCCGGCGCGGCGGCTCGTCAATGCGCATCGGTTCGTTGTCATCGGCGCGCTCGACGTCGACGCTGTCAAACTCGTCGCCCGACTCGTGCGCGCGCGTCGCGCGCTCCAGGCGCGCGTCAATCGACGCGCCGCCAGCCGCCGCCTGCGGCAGCATATTGTAGCCGCGCAAAATCTCGTGCTCGAGCGCCACAATGTGCATTTTGAGCGTGCGCCGGTGCTTGTGCGCCGCCTGCAAGTTGACGAGCGTGCACACGAACAGCGTGCCAAAGAAGACGAGCGACGCAGTGCTGCGCCACACGCCGCCGCACAACAGCCACACGTACGGCGCCTGCGAGAGTGCCGGGATCGAGAGCAGCGGTTGCATGACGCTGGCGAGGTGCCACCGCACGCTGCCGGTGCAACGCGAGCGATTCGATTGCACGACGTAGCGCATGCGCGCGCCGAGCACGCACGCAAAGAGCAGCGCAATTAGCGCGACGCCAACAATTGCAGGCAGGCGCCGCGAGTCGCGCGCGCTCGCGCGCACCACCGGCGGCACGTACACCCAGTACACAAACGCCGTTGCGCCGCACGCCGCAAAGTCGAGCGTCAGCAGCAGCAGCGCAAGACGCACATTGCGCTTTGCCGCCACCACTATAGTCGGCGTCACATTGTCGACACGCTGCTCGCCCGCACCGCTGCTGCCCTCGGGCGCCAGCGCGCTCGTCTCCCACGCCGACGACGAGCGCCAGCTGCCGCCCTTGTCGCCGGCCTCGTTTGCCGCACCCATGCGCCGGAACGCGTTGCGCGACGAGAACGGCGACCAACTCATGCTTGCGCGCCGCGCAGCGAGTTGAGGCGAGAGCGTGCGCGCGTACGCGCTACTGAAACCAGTGGTCGGCGCGCGCCACGCGCCGCTCAATCTGCCGCTCGCCGCACACGTCGTGCAGAAAGTTGCGCAAGTCGGTGTCGCGGTCGACGCGCCCGCGCGTCATGTGCAAAAACCAGACCACCCAGACGCCGAGCGCCTGAAACGCGCTGCGGCAGTCGTAGACGCGCTCCGGGCACTGGTGCGCCGCACTATGCTGGTGCGCCGGCACGAGCACGCTCCAGCGCGCAAACTGCTGCACGAGCACCGGGTACGGCAGCGTGCGCGCGCGCACGTGCGCGCGCATAAACGCCGGGTCGCGGTGAAAGAGCAAAAAGTTGCGCCGAAACTCGAGCTTGAACTTGCTCAGCAGAAACTGGTGCCACACGTAGAGCACGGCGACGTTGCGCAGCAGGCGCGAGCGGCCGAGCGCCGCGCTGCGCGTATCGCGCTCGTCGCCCTCGGCCCACTGCAGCGCCTCGGCCAAGTAGTCGAACGGCGGTCGGTCAAAGTAGACGTGGTAGACGTACGCGTGCGCCACGTCGCTGCGGTCGTCAAACTTGTACGTGCGCACCGACGTAATGTGCGCCTCGTTCTGCTTGTTGCGCTGCCGGTAAATGTCCATTTCGCACGCGCTCAGCTGAAATTGGCGCAGAAAGTCGCGCAGACCGCTCACGTACACGTCGTCGACGAGCTCGCGCGCGTAGCGACACAGAAACGCGCGCAGCGAGCGCTCGGTCGCCAGCGACGGGCGCCACGGCGCCGCCTCGACGCAGTGCGCCGGCACGCGCACCACCGCGCGCTCCTGCGTGCGCGGCTCAATGCGGCTGTTGACGGCGCACCAGTTCTCCGCATAGTCGTAGATTGTGGCAAACCAAATCATGCTGCGCGTCAGAAACGCCTCGGTGACGCGCAGCGTGCCGTCGCGCGCCGCCGGCGCGCACCACTCGCTGGCGTTGAGCTGCGCGGCCGTGCCGCCAAAGCAGACAAACGACGCGGTGCGGTGCTCGAGCGCGGTGGCAAAGCGCGCATAGTCGCGACCGAGCCGGTCGATCGAGTCGAGCTGCTCGACAAAGTTTTGCAGCGTGAGCACGAGCGTGCGCAGCGGGTACTGCATCACTGGCGCGTTGTCGAGCACGAGCGCGTTGCGCGACAAGTAGCGCGACTCGGGCGGGTAAAAGTCAAAGAGCGCGCCGCACGCGCCGCACAGCTGCAGCACGACGTTGGCGTGCGCCACGAGCAGCCACAGCTGCACGGCGAGCGAGTACTCGGCCGTCACGCCGCCCGACGCCGGCGGCGGCTTCCAGAGCGTATACTTGTGACAGCGCAGGTGCTCGTTCCACAGCGCGCGCAGCTTGTGCAGCGCGGCGCGCTCGGCGTCGCTCAGAAAGTCGCTGCGCGAGCCGGCGCGCTGCTCGTTGAGCGCTTCGATGACGCGCCGCAGCATGGCGAGCGCGTGCCGGCAGTAGTCGGCCAGCTCAAACGCGTCGTCCGACTCGGACGAGCGCACGAGCGGCACCGGGCGGTCGAGCAGCTGCTCAAAACTCTCGATCTCGGGCGTCTCGAGCGTGCTGTGCGTGCGCACTTTTAGCTTGGAGTTGCCGCGCATCTCGACGCGCCGCCCATTGACGCGCTCGTCGGCCGCCGCGCGCTCCTCGTCCGCTGCCGCGGCCATTGCCGAAACCGAGTCGCGAAACGCGACACGCATTTTTTTCTCGCGCTTGCGCCGCGCCGCGCGCCGCCGTCGGCCACTCATTCGTCTTGCAAAGCCGAGCCAACGATGTCTGGTGGCGGTGGCGGCGCGCCGACGCTCACGCGCAAGCGGACGCTGGCCGAATTGGTCGGCAACGCGCCGCAGATGGTGCACAGAAAGCGCAGCAGCGGCGGCGGCAACGCAGCGGCGGCGCGCGCCGAGCGCGCGTCGAGCGAGTCGCGCAACGAGCGCAGTGTGCGCGATCGCACGCTCGGTCAAGTGGTGGCGACGACGAGCAGCGGCGCGCGTCAGTCGGCCGCGGCGGCGGCGACAAGCAGCAACTCGTCTGTTGTGGCGCGTCTCGGCCGCTCGCTCAGCATTTCAGAGACGGCCGAATCCGACGTTGCCAACGGCATTGTGCGCGACGAAATTAGCGAGCTGGCGCAGGCGGCCGACGAGCGCACCGCGACGTCGATGACGCGCAGCGGCGCACCGCAGCATCCGACGCCGCCGAGCGATTTGCCGGCGGCCGAGTCGCGCTTGACGCCAGCGGCGCGCATTGCGCAGGCGCACGCACTGCTGCGCGATCCGCAGCTGCCCAACGAGCAGCGGCGCGCGCTACTGGCGCAGCTCGGCCAAGCGCGTCGCAGCGCCGCGCCCGAGCAAGCGCAGAGGCCTGCGGCCGCCGCCGCCGCCGTAGTGCCCGCAGCGGCTCAGCCGCCGCCGCCACACGCGTCGTCCGAGCGCTGCGCCGTGTGCCGCGAATCGTTTCGCATTTTTCACGAGGCGCAAAACGCGCAGCGCGCGCAAGCGGCGTCGCGCGCCAACGACACCAAGGAGACGGCGCGCGCGCGCAGCGCGGTGCTGAGCAACGGCGAGACGATTTCGGACCAGTACAAAAAGATCTTTCGCTTCGAAGAGCTGATGTCGGGCATGATGAACGACAACGAAATTATTCACAGCATGGTGATGCTGCACCGCGAGCTGATTGAGAAGCCGGCGCAAAAGCTCAACTTGCGCTACCAGCCGTGGACGCACGCCATGCTCGCCGAGCACTTTGACGTCGCCAACGAGCACATTTTTGACCCGATTCGCGAAATGCAGCGCGATGTGCGCATGACGCGCAGGCTAGCGGCCGAAGTGGAGCGCTCGTGCCTCGTGCCCAATCCCGACAATCCGGCGCAGCGCATTGTCGACGCCAAGGCGGTGGGCGCGCTCGAGAAAGTGCTCAAGGAAAAGCGCTCGTCGATTCAAGCGCTCGAAAAGTCGATGCAGAAGCGGCGCGACACCGCCGGCTTGCAAGGCGCCATGATGCAGCTCGTCGGCGTCATTGGCGGTCTGGCGCAGCGCGACACAATGCGCGTCAACCCGCGCATCGCGGCCGGCACAATGGAGCGCGGCGGCGACGCGCTGCGCACCGTGGGCAAGTCGGCGTCGCAGATCGGCGGCACACAGGCCGACCTCTACGCGCTCAGCGGCTTTCAGTGACAATAAATGAAATAAGAAAGCGCTCGGCCAACAGAAACCAAGCGAGCGCCAACGATGTTTTGCGCACTCATGCTACTCGTGCTCGCGAGCGCGCAGCGCGCCACTGCGCAGGACGAGTTTATGTTTTCGCTTTTGGCGTGCGACTCGGAAACGGGCGAAATTACGAACGACCGCGCCTTTACGTTTTACGGCGTGTGTGGCAAGTGCCTGGTCTTTTATCCACAAGTGCTTTTGTTTTCGTGCGAAGATCCAAACAAGGTCACAGTGCATGACAGCGAAAGTGGCTGTCAGGGAGGAGCGCCGGGTCTTGAAGTCGACTTGTCGTCACGCAAGTGCCACACTCTGGGAACGGATTTCGCTGTGCGGCGCATCGAGGTGGCGCGCGCAGGCGGCGTCGTTCCCACGACAACGACGACGGTCAAGCGCGCGCTCGAAGACGCGCCGAGCGTGCCGACGGCGACTTCTGGCGCAGCGACATCGAGCGCGCGCGCGCTGCAGGCCGCGGCAGCGCTGAGCGCGGCGGCGGCGGTGCGCGCTGCGCTGCGTTTGTAAAGATTGTAAAAAGACGCCGATGTTTGCAAGAGAGTTTGCGGACGCCAGGAGTCGTTGAGCACCGAGAGCGAGCAGCGAGCAACGATGAGCGGCCCCACAGAAACGGCCAACCCCGTCGGCCAGCAAGTGAATCAGCTGCTCGGCACGCTGATGCCGCAGCGCATTCCGGCGGTGACCGGCGCGCAGCTGCCCGAGACGGCCAACGCCGACAGCGACGGTAGCGCCGTCATGAACCAGGTGGAGGCGGCGCTGCTTGGCGCCGTTAGCGCGCAAGGCGGCACGGGCGTCGTGCCGTTCCAGTCGAACCTGTCGCGCTTGATGGGCCAGGACCTCTTTGCGCAGAGCGAGCAAGAGATTGCGTTCATTGACGCGAGCCAGTACACCACGCAAGAGTCGCTCAACGACCAGCCGATCATCAATCCGATCTTTGCCATGCCGTGGGCCGAGCGCTACGAGCTCGAGATCAAGACGTACATGCCGCTCTTTACGCTGCGCGCCGACAGCGCCGACCGCGCGCCGGGCTTCAATCCGGTCGCAACGCCCGTGATTATCAACAATCTGCAGGCGCGCCTGCTGCAGGCCGAGCGCGACGAGGCGCTGTACGGCGCCGGCGGCATGATGGCCGACCGCCAGCCGCAGCGGCGGCGCGTCGTGGGCAACGCAGCGGCAATGCCGCGTTCGCGGCGCGGCAACAACCGCTCGACGCGCACGCTGCAAATGCTGCGCAACTTTGGCGCGCTGAGCGCCGAAGAGCTGCACCGCAAGCTCTACTTTCTGGGCCCGGTGGCGCAGGTGTACGACTCGAGCGGCTCGCACGCCACGCAGGCGGCCAACTACTACGGCAACCCGACGTCGGAGCGCATTATCGCGCACACGCTCTACTCGCGCGGCAAAATCAACAACATGTTTGACCCGGCGCTCGAAAAGGGCGATCAGCTGTACTTTTCGCTCATCAAGTGCTCGCGCGACGAGCTCGCGTCATTTGGCGCCGGCGCCACGCAGACGAATTCGGCGGCGGCGCTGAACCGCAAGCGCAAGGGCGACGCGCAGTACGTCAACGTCGAGCGGCGCACGGCGGCGGCGAGCGACGAGTTTGTGCAGGTGCGCGGCTGGTCGTCGCGCAACGCGCACGCGTTTCTCGGCAACACGTCGCCGCTCGACGCAATGCGGCCCGAGGCGCAAGACCGCTTCTATGTCGAGCGCGAAATGGCGGCGGCGGTCGAGTACCGCGAGTACGAGTACGACGCCGACAGCGACACGGTGCGGCTGGTCGACAATCTGGCCGAGGGCGTGCAGGAGGCGCTCAACAACGTGCCCGACGTCGTGCTCGAAAATTACTTGGCGTCGGGCGTCGTCATTCCGGTCGGCACGGTCAAGACGCCGCTGCCCAAGCGCGTGACCGGCCGCGCTATCCTCAACGCACACTTTAACCACGACGCGCTCGCCGCGCTGCCGCACATCGACATCTACCAAAATGGCATTTGAACGCGGCTGCACGCTCGCAATCGGCGTCAATAAACGCGCACGTTTGCGCGCTTGGTTCACGAACACACACGAGCACACACGCCCGCCCTCTGTTGCACTGTCGCGCGCGCACATACACACACACACACACACGCACACTTTGACTAGCGAGCAACAACAATGAGTGCACGTTCCAAAGAGCTGGTCAATACCGGCTTTGGCACGCGGCTGCAGGCGCCGCAGGGCAACAACCCTGGCGGCCGCTCGCTCACGTACGGCGACGGCAAAAAGGTGACGCAGGGCGGCATCAGCTCGTCGTACCGCGTCGACAGCGTCGGTCTGCGCCAATCGGCCGCAATGCTGCAGGCCGGCAGCGCGCCGACGCTGACAAAGATGCCGGGGCCCAACGGCATGAGCCTGGTCGAGCACGAAATGGCGTTTGTGGTGCGCGGCAGCGGCGACAGAGTGCGTACCGCCATCAACGGTCTCGACGCGCCGCTCGTGGCCGCGTTTCCCGACGACCCCGAGATGGTGCGCGCGCTGCTCTTTGAAATACTGCAGCCGATCGGCATTGTGGACGAGGACGCGCGCACCGACAAAGTCGAGCCCAAGGTCTCGCTGCGCGTCGGCGGCACGTACTCGATTGGCGCGCCGGCCGCCTACAACTTTGGCGACCTCAGCAATCCGCACATTGTGGCCGGCTCGCAGATCGTCTTTGACGTGCCCAATCTGGTGGAGCCGGTGCAGCACGGCAACACGCGCTCGGGCGTGCCAATGCACAAGATCAAGCTCGTGCCGCGCGCCGCCGACAAGCGCACGTGCGCGGCGCGCATCCAACTGATCGTGTCGCGCGTGCAGCACGACGCGGTCAAGTTCAAGCAGGCGCTGGTCGAGCACAGCGCGCTTGCAAACTCGTGGATGCACGTGTCGTCGGCTATTCTCAACTCGTACAAGACGGCGCTGCTCATGGGCATCGATCTGCTGCTCAAGAAGAACGTGCTGCAAGTGGTCCCCAACAACGGGCTGGACGCGAGCGGCAACAACGCGCCGCTGAGCTCGGAAGAAGTGACGGCGCGCATGGGCGAGTTTCTCTCGCTGCTCAAGGAGGGCCGCGCGTCAAAGGCGCTCAGCGCCGCGCAGCGCAAAAAGTGGAAGGAGCTCGAGTTTGCGCTGCGCAACCGCATGGTGCCGACGCCCAACCCCAAGTCGCAAAAGTACAACTTGGCGCACGAGTTTGGCTTCAATTTGCGCGACGGCGGCCGCTACGACTCGATGGCGCGCGTCAACGGCACCGGCAAGCCAAAGAACGACCAGATCGGTCGCATGCTGCAGCACTCGCTCACGCACTTTCCGTACATGCTGCAGGCAGTCTGCGTCGCCGTTTACAGCGAGCGCAAGAACGCAATGGGCGTCGCACTCACCGAGCCGAGCAACCAGGGCACGGGCATGTTCCACATGTACATGCAGCCGCACGGCGGCCTCGCCGAAATCTAGTAAAGCGGCGCAGCGCCGTGCGCCCGTCGACAAACGAAAAAAAATCGTGCCTCTGCTTTTTATTCTTTGGCCGCTGTCGCGTGCTGCGCGAGCAGCGCGGCAAGCAGCGGCAGCGCGCGGCGGCGCTCGTCGTCCGACAGCGCGCCGAGCGCGTCGCGCAGCTCGTCGGCGACACAGCGCGCGGTCTTGCGCGCGTCTTTGGTGCCCAGCAGCGCGCCAAACTTGGCTCCTGGCCGACCGGCCACGCGGTACGCGCTGCCGTGCGCAAACTTGTCGTGGCGCAGCAAAAATTTCTCGGACGGCGCGTGCGTTGGCCGGCGCGCGCGCACGCGCACGCGCACGCTGCGCTGCTCCTTGTCGCCAACGGTGCGCGCCCAGAAAATGTACAGGTTGTTGTAGCCGTCGGCAAACGACGTGTTGCCCTTGCGCGCGTTGAGCGTGCGCGCAACTCCGCCAAAGCGCTCCAAGAGCTCGTGCTCCGAGCACGCCGCGTTGACAAGCACGGCGCAGTGCAGCGTCTTGTTGCGCAACGTCAGCTTGTGCTCGCGCAAAAACTTGACAAACGACTTGGCGCGCACAAAGTGGCGCGAGTCGCTCGCGTCGGCCACGTCGAGCCGGTCCGTTTTGCCAATGTACGCCATGTTGTCGCTAAACTCGACAGTAAAGTCGGCCGGCGTGTCGTAGTACACCACAGTGTCGAGCCGCACGTCGCGCATCGCTTTGAGCAACGGCTTTGTGTTCACACGCCCCTGCTCCAACTGTTGCTTGCTACTCATTATTTCAGTTCTCTTTTATTGGCGCTCACACCCAGACGTCTGTCGAGCCCTCGGGCCAGCCCCACACCGTATCGTCGAGCAGTGCGTCGATGCCGCGCCAGCCCGACATTGCGTAAACGATCCACCACTGGCTGCGCTGGTACATGAGCGCGAGGCGCGCGCGCGTCGGCATGTGCGATTTGTCGCTCGTCTTGTACTTTTGGCGCACCACGGCGGCCACCTGCTCGTACGACATGAGGTGCGCGGCGCGCGGCGGCTTGTTCGCCTTGCCGCGCTTGGCCGCGAGCGAGCGGTGATAGCAGTGCTTGATGTAGTTGGCGTAGCGCGTCGGGTCGATAATGGGCATGCGCCGCGCCTTGTCGTACGCGACGAGCGGCGCGCCGAGCGCGAGCAAGCCCGCAAACATGTCGGTGCGATTGACGCCGCCGAGGCCGGCCAAGTAGTCGTTTTGACACGACGCGCAAAAGAGCGCAAACGTGCTCGCCGCATCGAGAATGCGCTGCGCCTCGTTGCCGTCGCCGTCGTTTGCCGCCTCATCGTCGCGCTGCTCGCGCTCCGCGCGCTCTTGGTACGACGAGCGCAGTTTGTCAAATACGCAGTCCCACACGCGCGCAATGTCCCACACCTCGAGCGCCGTCGTCCATTGCGGCTCGGGCGGCATCGCGGCGCGCTGCTCGGGCGTGAGCTTGGCGCGCGCGCGCGCCGCCGCGTCGCGCTTTGCCTTGCTCGGCAGCACGTAATAGTCCTCGGCGCTCGTTAACGCGCCGCAGCGCAGCACGCGGCACTCGCCAATCGAGAGCAGCGGCGCGTTGCACACGACGCGCTGGTGCGCGCGCTGCGGGTCGGTGCCGTCGCGCAGCGCCGCGTCGTGCGCGTCGGCCAGCGCCTGGGCGTGGTGCGCCGTGAGCAGCGAGAGAAAGTCGGTGTCGCTCGAGAAGACGAGCGCGCGGTTCGGCACCAGGTCGAGCGTGTCGGCGCTGCGCTGCTCGCCCAGCAGCGCGTGCGCCAGGTGCGCGCGCGCCGATTGGTCGCCGGCGCGCCGCGCCGCGCCGTCGCTCAGCGACTGGTTGGCCGTCACGTCGTTGCGCGCCGCGTCAATGGCGTCGATCAGGCGCTGCGCGTCGCGGCACTGCTCCGCAAACGGCTGCGGCTGCGGCGCGAGCGCGTCGGCGCCGCCCAGCGCCGCTTTTTGCGCCGCGTGCTCGGCGCGCTGCGCCTCGGTGTAAAAGTCGCCGAGCTCAGACGCGCGGCTCGGCAGCTCGTCGACGAGGCGCCGCTCGCCGTGCAGCGTGTGGTGCAAGCGCGCGGCACTCAGTGCGTGCACCCAGTACAGAATGCCAATGTCCGCTTCGCCGCACGTCTTGACGACGTTGCGCAGCAAAAACGGCGCGTATGTCAGGCCGTCGCTGTTTGTCTCAATGCACACGGGCACCGAGCGCATGTGGTTGCCGTGGCCGAGCACGTTGACAATGTCGCGCACCTTGGTGCGCCAGTCGGCGCGACCGCGCAGCGCGGCGCGCGCGCGCTCCACCACGCCGCGCGCATAGTCGTCGCACTCGACGCGCTCGGTGCGCATCCACGCGTCCAAATCGCACGGCGACGTAATGGCGGTGTCGACGCAATCGATAATGAGCCGGCGGCCGGGCGGCGGCTTGTACGTGCGCTCGACGAGCGCGAGCAGCTGCGCAGTCGCGTGCCGGTACAGCGTGCGGTTGGCGCGCACCGCCGGCCACGGCGGCAGCACCTTGCCCTCGGCCACAATCGTTGGCATCGCGCCGCTCGCCGGCACGCGCAGCGGCGCAATGTTCTTGCGCTCCAGCGTCTTGTTGAGCTGCGCCGTGCGGTCTTTCTGCGTGTGCCGCTTGGGGCGCGGCATCCACGGGCTGAGGTCCATGACCATGACAAACGTGGTGCCGCGCCGAAAGTTGCGAAAGAAGCGGTTGACGGGCGCGAGCAGGATTTTCGCCAAATCGTCGCCGGTCAGCGCCTTGGTCGTGTAGCCGGCGTCGAGGTTGCCGCTCTCGGCTGGCAGCGTGTTGTCAAAGCCGTGCAAACGAACGCCCGAGTCTTCAATGGCGCTGCGCGTGTCGTCGAGCCGCTCGTAGTCGCGCTCCGCGTGCTCAAAGTACGGCACAAAATTGTTGCGCGAGTCGGTCTCGTCTTTCGGCACCGCTAGCGCGGCGCGCGCGCAGTGCGCGCGAAAGACCTCGGGTTTAATCTGCGCTTTGCTCATTGCTGTCGCTTGCGCGCGCGCTCGTGCACACCACCGCCATCACCACCATCACCACCACCACTAGCGTTGGCGGTGGGTGCGCGCGCACCCCAACAAATTCGTCTTTTGCGCCCAAAAATGACTGAGTGCGGCGCGCACTTGTGCGACAATATTAGGCTCGTGTTGCGCTTGCCGCACTACACCGACTTTTTGGTCTGCCTGCGCGGCAGCGCGCACGCGTTCTCGTGCAGCTTTGTGCTCCAATACCCGTTTCCGATCGCGTTTGGCGGCACGCCGGGCCGCGCCACAACACGTCTCGCCGCCATTCACGGCGCGCTCGAGGCACTCGAGGCAACAGTGCGCAGCGAGCGCGCGCAGGCGTTTCTCGCGCCAGAGATTTTGGCCGCGCTCGACGCCGTACTGTGCGATAGCGAGCTGATCGACAATCTGCTCTACGTGTGGCGCGCGATCGGCAGCGCAGACGTCAATACGCCGCCGCCCGAGCGCGCACGTGTGCAAGAGCCGCCCGTGGCGTGCCCCGGCGGCCTGGCGCGCCGCTTGTCGAGGTCGGGCGGCGTATGTGTACAGTGAATGCGCGTTTCCAATAAGAATATGTGCGCGCTGCGTTTTATTTGAACGGCGCCCAGACGCGCGCAATGTCGCGGTTGGCCACCAGCGCCTGCTTGCGCAGCAGCTTGTTCTCGCTCTCGTCGCCGTCGATGCTGTCGTCGGCGTCGCTCCACACGCGCCAATTGTCGTTGTGCAGACGCTCGTTGAGCGAAAGCGCGCGCAGCGCCTCGCGCGTCTGCAGCGCTTCGAGACGCTGATGCGCCTGTGCAACGAGCGGCGCCGCCACAATGCCAAAGCCGGCGGCGTCGAGCAGCTCGATTGCCTCGACCACGGCGCTGGCGCTGGCGAGCGAGCGCGCATACTCGCTCAGCGCGTCGTCCAGCTCGTCCAGCTGCTCGGGCGCAATGAAGGCGCGCGTCTCGTCGCCGCCGTCGCCCTCTGCCTCGGCGAGGCGCATGAGGTCGCGCAAGCGATAGCTCGACGCGCTGCTCGGCACGCAAAAGAACTCGGACGGCGCCTGAAACCAGCCGCTCTCGAGCGCGCTGCGCACCGCCACCGGCGCGCTCTGCAGCACCGCGCACAAGCTGGACGCCAGCGCCTCGTTGTCGCTGCCGCCGCGCACGCGCTCCACATCAATGCTGTACTGCTGCGCGTCGACCACTGCGCTCATCGTTGGTTGCGCACCTAGCAGCTTTATTGCTGCGGCGCGCCGCGATGCTCGAGCGTCGCTTTGAGCGCAAAGAGCAGCGCCGAGCGCACCGAGAGCCACTTGCTCGCGCAGTGCAAGTCGGCTTCGCGCACGAGCGCGCCGCGCACCAGAACGTCGGTGCGCCACAACTTGCGCTCTCTGCGCGACACAAGAGTGATATCGGGCGTAGTGCACGAGCAGACGAGCGTGAGCGCGCACAGCAAATCGGTGTTGGCACAGCCGCACAAGTCCACGGCGCTGGCGTCGACGCGGCGCAGTGCGCGCGCGGGCGCACGCAGCTGATGCGGTGCGCAAGCAGCACTGAGCGCAGAGCGACAGTGGCGCGCAAGCGCGTGCTCTAGCCGATGCCATCCCAGCGCCTGCAAAACACGCGCGCCAAACGCGCGCATGCTCGCGTCGCTGTTGTTCGAGCACGGCGCTGCGTAACAAAAGCCGTTGTTGAGCCGCAAAGTCAGCATGCCCGAGCCAAACTCGCACGACGTCGTCCTAAACACGTCGCTCAATATGCCTAGCGCATCGTTTGTTTCAAAAGCGCGCGTTGCCGCATCGCTGCTGCGCTCGTTCTCGCGCCTCGCCGCAGGCCATTGCGTGCTCAAGGGCGCCGAAAACATCGTTGCGCGCGCACCACACAGTCTCGCTTTGCGGCACAATAAAACACAAAAAAGCCGCCCGCACGCCAAAATCAGCTACCGACTTTTGAATAACAACAATTAAATAAAAATACGATTTAGCGCGACATTCATGATGCGGTTCGATAAATCCAACTCGTTTTGCGCTAGCGCGCCGCAACGCGGAGATAAAAATGGCAATTTTGGCCAAAAAAATGATTTTTCAGCGCTCGACCACTTTTTTTGCACACTTTGCCATTTTTATATTCTTGATTTCATTTTTTTTTTATTCGTACCCGCCTACGCCCCGCTTACTCGCCGCACAAGCACCTAACCCTCAAAAAACGGATGTTTTCGGCGCGAGAATGCTGATGCGGCACACTCAATTTGCTCACAATCGCAAAATCGAATATTCTTGCAAACCGCGTTCCGCACCCTACGCTCAATAAGAATATAAAAAACCACCTTGCAAGCGAAAATCAGCTACCGACTTTTGAAAAGAAACAATTAAATAAAAATACGATTTAGCGCGACATTCATGATGCGGTTCGATAAATCGACCTCAAATCGCGCTAGCGCGCCGCAACGCGGAGATAAAAATGGCAATTTTGACCAAAAAAATGATTTTTCAGCGCTCGACCACTTTTTTTGCACACTTTGTTCACTTTTTATTCTTGATTTCATTTTTTTCTTTTTCGCATTTCACTACAGCCTGTCTAACTTTTTGTTGCATGGCTCAAATTTCTATTGTCGGGGGTCTCCTGCACGAGAATGCTGATGCGGATTCTCAGAATTTCTCGAAATCAGATATTTCTCATTTGGCTCACTTGGCCTTAGGAGTTTTCACGCTCAATAAGAATATAAAAAACCACCTTGCAAGCGAAAATCAGCTACCGACTTTTGAAAAGAAACAATTAAATAAAAATACGATTTAGCGCGACATTCATGATGCGGTTCGATAAATCGAACTCGTTTTGCGCTGCGGCGCCGCAACTCGGAGATAAAAATGGCATTTTTGACCAAAAAAACGATTTTTCAGCGCTCGACCACTTTTTTTGCACACTTTGCCATTTTTATATTCTTGATTTCATTTTTTTCTTTTTCACACCCGACGCACGCTCGCCTAACTTTTTGTTGCATGCCTCAAAAATCAAGTGTCGGGGGTCTCCTGCACCAGATTGCTGATGCGGTACCGCAAAACTTTTCGAAATCAAACATAACGTTTTTGGGACTAGCTCAACAATACGTCTCTATGTTTACGGGAAAAGCCGAGGCGCCAACCGCGCCGGCTGCATGTAGGCGTCACGCGCTTCCGCCAGTAGGCCTGAGAGCGTAGCATCGGTGCCCGGATCTTCAAAGTGCTGCTCAAACATGGGCGTTTGTCTCACGAGACGAAAGCGCCGCTGCGGCCGCGCCGAGCTGCGCGTCGCTTGAGCAATTTCTTTGAGCACTAGCACCTGCTCGGCAATGACTGGCGTCGCCAACAAGCGCGTCACTGTCGAGCGGTTGAAGAAGCGCACAAAGTCTTGATGCGCACGCGGCTCGTGCGCGACTCCAAAAAGCTCTTCGTGGCGATTAGGACCAAACGCTGCATGGTGTGCGCCCGCGGCACCGTTGATGCGCCGCAGCAAGTCGGGCATGCGCTCGCGCACGCGGTCAAAGAGTGCGACAAAATTGTACGCTGGCAAAAAGTGCCGCAGACCGCAGAGGTCGAACTGCGAGCGAATGTGCGGGTCGCTGCGCATGACCTGTGAGGCGTGCGCGCTGTACTCTGCATCGTTCGCGTTGTGCGCGCGCAGCCAGCGGTGCAAAAACTCGTCCCAAGCGAGCGGCGCGCCGCCGGCGTGCAGACTTTTCGTCAAGTACGTTTCGCGCGCAACTTTGTCTTCGTACGCGCTCAGCAACCGCTCAAGCGGATCGCGCAAAAAGACGCTGATAGCCCAGCGCGTGCTTGGTCGCCCAAAGGCGTCAAAGAGCTCGCTTAGCGTGAGCAGGTCGCGCACATTGACTTTGCCGTCCGGAAAGTGCGGGCTGATGTGACTTGCGTTGCGCAGGATTTCGAGCAGCGTCCACATTTGCGTGCACGCCACTTTCGGCACGCCGCAGTGAATCCAGCGCGCAGACGGCAGCGTGCGCAGCGTGTGCGGCGCATCGTCGCGCTCAAAGCACATTGGCAGCGTTTGGCCTGCTGGTACTTCTTCGAGCACTTGCTCGATTTTCTCGAGACGCAATGTGCTGTGCGCGGCAACGGCCGGCAGTGCAAGCGCAGCCAGCCAAAGCACTCGCAAAGCATTCATTGTCGTGGCTCGTCCACAAATGCGTCAAAACGCGGCTCTTACCTCGGCGTTGCGCCGCGCCGGCACAAATTGAGAACGCGTTATCGAACCGCATCATGAGTGCCGTACTAAACGGTAGGTTACCAGAATTGTTTCTTTTCAAAAGTCGGTAGCCGATTTTTTGTGCGAATGAGTTTTTACTTTTTTCTCTTGGCGTGAAAACTCCTAAGGCCCAGCAAGCCAAATGAGAAAATATCTGATTTCGAAAAAGTCTGCGTTACCGCACAAGTAATCTGGTGCAGGAGACCCCCGACACTTGAATTTTGACCAACGCAACAAAAAGTTACGCAAGCGTGCGTCGGATGTGAAA
>Ga0209947_1000147_pt1 | contig 39986 bp, 31 predicted proteins | sample SalPonR2_B_D2_MG_FD_185706 | JGI IMG/M metagenome (GOLD analysis project Ga0209947, IMG submission 185706) | Salt pond soil microbial communities from South San Francisco under conditions of wetland restoration - Salt Pond MetaG R2_B_D2_MG... ...
ATTGCCCGGCCGCTGGACTATATCCAGCAGATCAAAAAGACCCCGATCGTGGTCAATGACAGCCGCGGCTTCTATACCAGCCGGGTGTTCGGCACCTTCACCCGCGAGGGCATGTCCATGCTCGCCGAAGGCGTCAATCCCGCGCTGATCGAGAACGTCGCGAAGCAGGCCGGCATGCCGGTGGGCCCGCTCGCGGTCACCGACGAGGTGTCGCTGGAACTCGCCTATCACGTCGGCAAGCAGACCCGCGAGGACCTGGGCGATGCTTACGTGGGCACGCCCGCCGACGAGGTGGTGCGCAAGTTCGTCGAGGACCTCGATCGCCGCGGCAAGCGCTTCGGCAAGGGCTTCTACGACTATCCGGAGGGCGGCAGGAAGCACCTCTGGTCGGGTCTTGCCGAGCATTTCCCGGTGGCGGACGAACAGCCCAGTGTGGAAGAGGTGAAGACGCGCCTGCTCTACATACAGGCGCTGGACACCGTGCGCTGCATGGACGAGGGCGTGGTCACCGATCCGGCGGACGCCGACGTCGGCTCCATCTTCGGCTGGGGCTTCCCGCCGTACACGGGCGGCACCATCTCGCTCATCGAGACGGTGGGCCTGAAGGAGTTCGTCGCCGAGTGCGACCGCATGGCGGAAGCCTACGGCGAGCGCTTCAAGGTGCCGGCGATGCTCCGCGAGAAGGCGGAGAAAGGCGAGACCTTCTACCCCCGGGGCGGCGCGTCCGAGACGCGCTCGGCCGCCTGAGACCCGGCGGCGATGGGTACCTGGGAGACGGTGGATTACGCGACCGAGGGAGCGGTCGCGACCCTCTCCATCGATCGCGACGAGGTCATGAACGCCTTCAACCGGCAGCTCCGCCTGGACCTGCTGGCGGCCTTCGCCAAGGCCGTGGACGACCCGGAGATCCGGGTCATCGTCTTCACCGGCGTCGGCCGCGGTTTTTCGGCCGGCGCCGACCTCAAGGACGCGATGAGCGCCCGGGAGACCGGCAACCAGCGCATCGAGGAGCAGCTGCAGCGCGAGTACCGGCCGGTGCTCGAGATCATCGGCCGCTCGGAGAAGCCGATCATCGCCAGCATCAACGGCGCGGCGGCGGGCATCGGCCTGTCCTTTGCCCTGATGTGCGATCTGGCCATCATGTCCGACAACGCCTTCCTGCTGGCGCCGTTCGCGAACATCGGCCTGGTGCCGGACGGCGGCGCCACCTGGCTGCTGGCGAAACAGATCGGCTACAAGCGGGCCTTCCAGGCCTGCGTGGAGGCCGAGCGCATACCGGCGGATAAATGTCTCGACTGGGGCCTGGTGAACAAGGTGGTGCCGGCGGCCGAACTCCGCGAGGCCACCGCCGCATGGGCGGCCTCGCTGGCGAAGCGGGCGCCGCTCTCCGTGGCGGCCACCAAGCGGGCCATGCGCCACGCCATGGCCGGCAGCTGGGGCAGCACGTTCGACGTGGAGGCGAGTCTCCAGGACGCACTCATCCTGAGCGACGACAACACGGAGGGGGTCACGGCCTTCTTCGAGAAACGGGAACCGGAATTCAAGGGCCGCTGAGCGGGCCGACGGCATCAACGAGGTAGACGTCATGGAAAGAAAACTGTTCGACGAAGAGCACGAGATATTCAGGGATTCGGTCCGCACCTTCCTGAAGAACGAGATCCAGCCGCATTCGGATCGCTGGCACGAGCAGGGCATCGTGGACCGCGAGGCCTTCCTGAAGGCCGGCGAGCAGGGCCTGCTGCTGATGTGGGCCGACGAGAAGTACGGCGGCGCCGGCATGAAGGACTTCCGCTACGAGCAGATTTTCATCGAGGAGATGGCCCGCTGGGGCGACCCGGGCTTCTTCGCCACGCTGCACAGCCGGCTGGTGGGGCCCTACATCGGCGAACTCGGCACCGAGGAGCAGAAGGAGCGCTGGCTGCCGAAGTGCGTCAGCGGGGAGAACATCCTCGCCATCGCCATGACCGAGCCGGGTGCCGGCAGCGACGTGGCCGGCATGCGTACCAAGGCCGAGGACAAGGGCGATCACTGGCTGCTGAACGGCTCCAAGACCTATATTTCCAACGGCATCAACGCCGACCTGATCGTCGTCGCGGCGCGGACCGTGCCGGACTCGAGTCACGGCCTGGGACTGTTCGTCGTCGAACGGGACATGGAAGGCTTCGAGCGGGGCCGCAACCTGTCGAAAATGGGGCTGAAGTCCCAGGACACGGCCGAGCTGTTCTTCAACAACGTGAAGGTGCCGAAGGAGAATGTGCTGGGTGAGCCGACCAAGGGCTTCTACTACCTGATGCAGTTTCTGGCCGAGGAGCGCCTGCTGGGTGCCTGTGGTTACCTGGGGGCCGGACAGGCGGCCTTCGATATCACCATGGACTACATACAGGAGCGCAAGGCCTTCGGCCGCCGTGTCGCAGACTTCCAGAACACCCGTTTCGCGATGGCGGACATGCGCATGGAACTGGACATCGCCCAGGTCTACGTCGACCGCTGCGTCGAGGAGCACAACGAGGCCAAGCTGACCGCCGAGGTGGCCGCCCGCGCCAAGCTGTTCACCAGTGAGCTCGAGGGGCGGGTGATGGACCAGTGCGTGCAGCTGCACGGCGGCGCCGGCTATATGGACGAATACGTGATCTCGCGCATGTACACGAATGCGCGGGTCTCGCGCATCTACGCGGGCTCGTCGGAGATCATGCGCGAGCTCATCGCCCGCTCCATCGGCCTGGATCCGCGGCAGAAGAAGAAGACGCTGGAAGACGCGAAGGCAAAGGCCAGCGCGGCCTGACGGAGGTACAGCATGGATCTCGCCAACAAGACGGCGATCGTGACCGGCGGCGCATCGGGACTCGGCAATGCCACTTGCAGGGAGCTCGTAAAGCACGGCGCCAACGTCATGATCCTGGATATCAACGAGGATGCCGCCGAGCAGGCCGCGGCCGAGCTGGGTGAGCGGGCCGACTTCGTGGCGACGGACGTCACCAGCGAGGTATCGGTGCAGGCGGCGCTCGGGAAGACCATGGATCGGTTCGGGGCGCTGCACGTCTGTGTGAACTGCGCGGGCGGCGGGCCGCCGGGCAAGACGCTGGGCAGAGACGGCCCGCTGCCGCTGGAGCGCTATGCCTCGGTGGTGAACCTGAATCTCGTCGGTACGTTCAACGTGTTGCGGCTGGCCGCCGAGCAGATGGCCCGGAACGAGCCCGAGGGCGAGGCGGGCGAGCGCGGCGTCGTCATCAACACGGCGTCGGTCGCCGCCTATGACGGCCAGATCGGCCAGGCCGCCTACAGCTCCAGCAAGGCGGGCATCTGCGGCCTGACCCTGCCGGTGGCCCGGGATCTCGCGCCGCTCGGCATCCGGGTGATGACCATCGCGCCCGGCATCATGAATACGCCGCTCCTGCAGGCGCTGGACGACAAGGTGAAGCAGCCGCTGATCGAGATGGTGCAGTTTCCGAAGCGCCTCGGCCTGCCGGAGGAGTTCGGCATGCTGGCTCGGCACATCGTCGAGAACGCCTACCTGAACGGTGAGGTGATCCGGCTCGACGGTGCCATCCGCATGCAGCCGCGATGAGCGGGGCGGCGCGAGGCGGCCCGCTGGCGGGCCTGAAGATCGTCGAGATCGCCGGCATCGGTCCCGGGCCGTTCTGCGGCATGATGCTGGCGGACATGGGGGCGGAGGTGATCCGCGTGGAGCGGAAATCGGCGCCGGGCGGCAGCCGACCGCTGCCGGATCCGCTCACGCGCAGCCGCCGGTCGATCGCGGTGGACCTGAAGTCGCCGGAGGGTGCCCAGGTGGTGCTGCGGCTGGTCCGGGAAGCCGATGCGCTGTTCGAGGGCTTCCGGCCCGGGGTCGCCGAGCGGCTGGGCATCGGGCCGGACGAATGCCTGGCGGCAAACCCGAAGCTGGTGTACGGCCGCATGACCGGCTGGGGCCAGGAGGGGCCGCTGGCAAATGCTGCCGGGCACGACATCAACTACGTGGCGCTGTCCGGCGCGCTGCATGCCATCGGCCGCCGGGGCGAGAAGCCGGTACCGCCGTTGAATCTGGTGGGCGATTTCGGCGGCGGCGGCATGCTGCTTGCCTTCGGCATGGTGTGCGCACTGCTGGAGGCGCAGAAGAGCGGCGAGGGACAGGTGGTGGATGCCGCCATGGTGGACGGCTCGCTGTCGCTCATGGCCATGTTCTTCGGTTTCCGGGCGATGGGGCTGTTCGACGGCGGCACGGGTACGCATTTCCTCTCCGGCGCTTCGCACTTCTACGATACCTACGAGACCAAGGACGGCCGTTACGTGGCCATTGGTTCCATCGAGCCACAGTTCTACCAGCTGCTGATCGAGAAGGCCGGGCTGGAGGCGGAGACGTTCGGGCCGGGTGTGTTCAGCGGCCGGACGGATGCGGAGGCGGCAGCCCAGTGGGATCGCCTGGGCGAGCGGCTGGCGGAGGTGTTCCGGACGAAGACCCGGGACGAGTGGTGCGAGATCATGGAAGGCACCGATGTCTGCTTCGCGCCGGTGCTGGATCTCGGCGAGGTCGGGGCGCATCCGCATAACGCGGCCCGGCGCAATGTCCTGGAGGTGGACGGCGTGCCACAGAATGCGCCGGCGCCCCGGTTCAGCCGCACGCCGACCGGCGATCCGGTCGGCCCGCGGCCGGCGGGTCAGGACACCGACGACGTGCTCGGGGATTTCGGTTTCGCCGAGGACGAGATTGCCACGCTGCGCGAGCGGGGCGTCCTGAGCTGATCCGGCCGGGCTTTGCCGCCGTCGGCGCCGGGACGGCGGCAACAAGTTGCAAAAGTTGGATTAGTTCGGTCCGGCACCTAAAGTGGTGAGCAGTTCCTCGTCTACGTGGCCGTCGGCTACCAGGCCGCGGTCCTGCTGGTATGCGGAGACGGCGCGGCGTGTGGCCGGGCCCACGATGCCGTCCGGCTTGCCCGGGTCGTAGCCCAGCGCTGCCAGTGCAACCTGCAGACCTTCCACGTCTGCGCGCCGGAGCGGGCCGGCGTCCTCGGGCAGGCCGCTCGCCAGTGGGCCGCCGCCGGCGATGCGATCGGCCAGCCGGCCGACCGCCAGCGCGTAGAACTCCGAGCGGTTCCAGCCCATGATCACGTCGAAGTTCTCGTAGACGATGAACGCCGGGCCTTCGTGGCCGGCGGGCACCAGCACGGCGGACTCGAGGTCCAGCCGGGGCAGGGGCCGGCCCCAGGCATCGGTGATGCCGATGTCCACCCAGTCGGCCAGCGGGCGGTGCTGGTCGCGGCCGGCCAGCGCGTAGTCGAAATTATCCGGCAGCCGTATCTCCCGGCCCCAGCGCAGCTCGGGCTGCCAGCCGAGGGCCTGCAGGAACTTGGCCGCCGACAGGATGGCGTCCTCGGTGCTCTGCCAGAGATCGCGCCGGCCGTCGCCGTCCGCGTCGATGGCGTGGCGCAGGAAGACCGAAGGCAGGAACTGAAAATTGCCCATCGCGCCGGCCCAGGAGCCCACCATGCGCTCGGGCGCGATGTCTCCTGCATCCACGATGCGAAGCGCGGCGAGGAGTTCCTCCGTGAAGAACGGCCCGCGGCGAGCGTCGCAGGCGAGCGTGGCCAGGGCGTCCGGCACGGGGATGTTGCCGTAGTAGCTGCCGTAGTTCGTTTCCAGACCCCAGAAGGCCACGAGGTAGCGCGCGGGTACGCCGTAGCGGCGCTGGGCCGCCGTCAGCGTGCTTCGGTGGCGCTCGAGCATCTCGCGTCCCCGCCGCACCCTCTCCTCCGTGACCCGCCGACCGTAGTAGTCCGCGAAGCTGCGGGTGAATTCGGGTTGTCCCCGGTCCAGCTCGATGACCCGGTCAAGAGGTCTCGCCTTCGCCAGGACGTCCCGGATGACCGGCTCGCTGACGCCGGCCTCGCGCGCACGGTCGCCGATGCGCTCGAGGCAGGCGCGGAACGCGTCGTCCGTTGCGCCCTGTGCGCCGGCGGCGAGCAGCAGCCCGAACGCCGCCGCCGCCACGAGCGCGGAGGGCCGGCGGCCGGTGATCTGGCCGGTGATTTGCAATGCTCCTCCGTGAGCCGGTGCCCTTGTCATGGTCGCTGCGGTCCGTGCCTTGCCCCGTTCGCCGAGGGTAATGGAAGTGCCGCCCGCTGCCCAGATGGCCGCGCAAAAAAAGAAGGGCGGCCAGTGGCCGCCCTTCGGTTTGCAGCGATGCTGCCTTTGTCGAGCGTGAGTCGCTCCGCTGTCAATCGCCGCCGAACTTGATGTCGAAGCCGATACGGGCTTCCCACAGGCTGCGGCTGATGTAGGTCCGCTCGATGGAGCGATCGCTGAACTCCTCGTAGACGAAGCGGCCCTGAGCGTCCACGCTGGAATCGACGATCTCGGGGGTGAAGAACTGGGCGTCCACGATCTCGCCCCATTCGTCGTTCAGCAGGTTGCCGAGGTTGTAGATCTTCAGATACGCACGACCCCGGAAGCCGGCCGGCAGCGAGATGTCCTGGCTGACACGCAGGTCGAAGCGGGTGCTCCAGCCGGTGTTGTAGCCATTACGCTCGGTGAAGCCGGGCGCCAGCCCCTTGTCCGCGACCCAGGCGAAGAAGGCTTCCTGGTCGAAGTCGGGGCCGAACACCACGTTCGGGTCTGCCGGGCCTGCCGGAATGTAGAGCAGGTGGCGGCCGAAGAAGCCGTCGCCTTCCAGGTCGCTGGAGTTCATCGCGTAGCTCTGCGGCTGACCCTTGTTCACGAAGCCGTACAGCGTCACCTCGGTGAGGTTGTCGCCGAAGAAGGCCCTCGCGTAGTTCAGGCGCAGGGTATAGCGCTGGGGCACGACGTAGTTCGAGTTCGCCGCCTCGGGGTTGTTGATGTCCAGCAGCGCCGTGTTGTCGAAGTTTGACCCGGCTACGGCCGAGGTCATCGGACTTACGTCCTCGGCCTCGGTCCAGGCATAGCCGAACAGCACGTCCAGACCCCAGTCGAAGTCCTTGCGGAAGATCACGGAGACGGTGTTGCTGACGGGCTCCTCGTCGGAGTTGGTCAGCATGAAGTTGTCCGCACCGTTCGTGTAGTCGTAGATCGGTGTGCCCGCCGCGGTCTGGCCGACGACACTTTGGGACAGGTCGACGTAGTACGCCGGATCCCGGCCGCGAGTATGCAGGAAGTCGAAGTCCATCTGGATGTCGTACCAGGGCGTGTCCCAGGTGCCGCCGAAAGCGAATTTCCATTCGCTGGGCTGATCGTACTCGGGGTCGATCAGGACCAGGAAGGAATCGTTGGCATCGTCTTCCGAGACCGCAAGCACGTCGTTTACGAGGGACTGAGGCACATCGAAACCGGGCTCACCGTCACCGGACAGTGGCACGGCCCCGTCCGAGCCGGGAATCACGCTCAGCGAACCGTCGAAATTGTTCAGGCGGAACTGGGCATTGGTCAGACCGTCGTTGCTCCAGGCGTTGGAGATCCAGACGTTCGGGTTGCCGCCCGAGTACAGGCCGACGCCGCCGCGCAGGGTCAGGTCGTCACGCACGTCCCAGTTGAAACCGAGCCGCGGCATGATCAGGTCCAGACCGTCGATGTTGGCGTCGTTGCGGATGCCGTTGGCCTCGAAGAAGGTCTGGTTGAAGCGCGGACGGTCGTCACTGGTGAACCACTCGTAGCGCAGGCCCGCGGTGATCGTCAGGCCCCACTCGTCGAAGAAGATCTCGTCCTGCAGGTACAGCGAATTCAGCACGTTGCTGAAGTTCGCTCCCGCGTCGGCCGCGACGTTGGTGCCGCCACCGCTGCCGTAGTAGACGCGGCTCGGGCGGCCCAGCTCGAAGCGGTCCATGCCGGACAGTGCGCAGTCGGGGTTGTCGAAACGCTCCTGTGCGGTGAGAGCGGCGCAGAAGGCCGGGTTGTCACCGGAGTCGTCGAAGAAGTCGTATTCGCCGCCGTTGGAGTGCTGGACGAACAGGTTGAAAATCTCCAGCTCCTCACGGTCGTAACCGCCGGTGATCACGTGGTCGCCGATGAAGTAGTTACCGGCGATACGAAGGTAGTTCGACTCGGTGTTGAGCTGGTTCGCCTGGCGTGAGTCGTCGGCGCCGAGATAGACGGTGCCGTCGCGGCCGCCGATGCTGATCTGCATGTCGGCGAAGTCCTTGGGACCGACCGTGACCTGGGAGTCGTTCATCTCGCTGGCGCTGAAGAATACCTCGGTGGAAAAGTTGTCCGTCCACTGGGACCACAGCTTCGCCGTGTAGGTCTCGAATTCCGCACCCTTGGTATAGAAGTGGTTGGAGAACTCGAACTCGTCATCGTCGCCGTCGGAGTCACGATCCTGGAAGCCGTCGAAGTAGTTGTAGATCACGGCCGCGTTGTGACGATCGCTGATGTTCCAGTCGAGGCGCACCATGTACTTCTCGGCCTCCTGGACGCCGTCGCTCGGCTGACCGCCCGGATCGTAGCCGTAGACGTTCTGGGCGATGTCCACGATGCGGTTGTAGGCCGTCTCGCTCAGCCAGGGCCGCTCTTCACCATTGCCCGAGCCGGCAAAACCGCGGGCCAGGAAGCGGGGCTCCTCGGACTCCTCGTAGGCGGCGAAGATGAACAGGCGATCCTTGATGATCGGGCCGCCGAGGTCGAAGCCCATGTAGGTCTTGTCGTAGTCCGGGCGGCTGTAGTCGTTGGGGTCGTTCGCCACCGTGTCGCCGCGCAGATCGTTGTTGGAGAACTCGTAGAAGGCGCCGACCTGCCACTCGTTGGTGCCCGACTTGGTGACCGCGTTGATGTTGCAGGCCGAAAAGCCGCCGTAGGTCACGTCGAAGGGCGCGAGCTCGACGGCAATCTGTTCGATGGAGTCATAGGGGAAAGGCATGCCGACGGCGGTGGCATAGCCGTTCTCGTTCAGGCCGAAGCGGTCGGTCTGGCTGATGCCGTCCAGCGTGATGTTGTTGAAGCGCGGATGCTTGCCGGCGCAGTTGACGCCGAAGCCGTCCTCGTCCTGGTCGATCATGATGCGGGGATCGATGCCGTAGACCTCGGAGATGTCACGGCTGAACGAGACGGCGCTCTCGAGATCGGCCACGTTGAAGGTGGCGGCCGGTCCCGATGCGACGTCCACGAATTGCAGCGCCTGGCCCATCACCACGATCTCTTCCATCTCGGCTTCCGACCGGAGCGCGACCGTGAGGGAGTAGGTATCACCGATGCTGATGCTGGGCACCTCGGCGGACTGGCCGCGGACCGAGATCTCGTACGGGCCGCCGGGCAGGAGTCGGGTCGCCAGGAACAGGCCGTTGGCGTCGGTGGTCAGCGTGCGCGTGACGCCGCTGCGCAAATCCTCGACGACGACGGTTTCGCCCGCTATGGGGGCGCCACCCTCATCGAGGACCTTGCCGCGGATGTTGGACGTCGTCTCTTGTGCGAATCCCGCAACAGGGACCATGACGATGAGGAGGGCAGCGACCCAGGCACGGACGATGTTGCGCCACAGCCATGGGGCCCTGCTAGGCGAGTCGATATTTGGCATCACTATTGTCTCCGATCTTGGGGTTCTTGCGCCCCTGTTAGGGTAGAGCCGCGGGATTCTAGGGTAAGAATGTGAAGGTTTGATTGCTCCGGAAAAACCGGTCCCGTTTCCCCTTCCAGGACCAGGCCGCGCCAAATCTAGCGCACTGAAAAACCAGCCGCAATAAAGGGTTTACCCGATACCGGCGTACTCGTCGGCGTGGGCCCGCCCAGCGGTTCCGGCCCGAGCTGGAAACGTGGTCATAATCCCGTCACAAGGAATTGTTTCTAGAAGATTTCGGGGGTAACAACCCGCAACGGTTGCCGGTCGGTCCTCAGCGCCGGCCGGCTGCCCCGCCGGCCTGTAGCCTGTTCGCGACGACGGAGACGGCGCCGGCAGGGCATCCACTTCGCGCAGAATATTGTCGCGTGCGGGCAACATCCGGACAGGGACGGCCGGGACTGCGGTCCGTGCTCAGCCGCCCCAGTCGACGAAGATCGGCGACGACCACGCGCGTTCCTCGTTCATGGCCAGGCAGTCGTCGTCCGGCGGCGTGCGGTCGTCCGCGTAGCACAGGTTGACCTCGACGCAGCGGCCTTCCTCGTCGTATTCGCAGCGTACGCCGCCGGCATTGACCGCCGGGCTCGGCGACTCTATGGCGCGGGCGTAATACAGGGCGTCCCGCGCCATGCCCGGATACTCCTCGTCCGTGAACGTGGCCGTGCAGCCGGCGGGATCGGGGATGCACTGGTGCACCTTCCACGGATCCTGGATCAGCGGCTCCACGGCCTCGCCGGGTTCCCGCTGGGGCAGGATGCGCACGATCTCGATGCGGGTGATCAGCTTGCGCTCGTCGGAAGGGTTGTAGCACTCGCCCCGGCACATGGCCTCCAGGCGCTCCGGCGTGAGGGCGTTGGTGGCGTAGTCGGGGCATCCCGGCTTCTGCTTGAAGGCACCGACGGCGCGCACCCGGAAGACCGGCGGCGCGGTTGTCTCGGTTTCGGCTCCCATCGGCAGCGCGGCGCCGTCGCCCTTCAGCAGATCGAACCAGAGCAGGATGCGGTCGCCGCTGGTGCCGTAGACCTCCCGGCGTTCCATCGCGTCCCAGATGGCGTTGCGGTCCCGGCCGCCGGCGTGGGCGGCGATCAGTCCGCCGGTCATGAAGAACGACGCCTGGCGCTCGGATTCGGCCAGCCGGAACGGCTGCAGGTCCACCGTCTGCACCGGCGAGTCCGTCTCGATGAGGTTGTCCGGCACGTTGAAGCGACCCTCGAAGTCGATGGCGTGGGAGTAGGGGACAGGCTTCCCCTCCGGCGGGCCGAAGATCGAGCGGACCTGCTCGTCACGGCCGCCCGTGGGGTCGGCCATGCCCCGGCGGAAGAACTCCTTGTAGCCTGTCCCCGGCCGGGCGCGGTGGTTATCGCTGGAGGCCATGAAGCCGAAGCGGAAACGGCGCGGCGCCTCCGGGTCGTCGAAGTTGGTCAGCGCCATGATGTACTGCACGGCGCCGCCGGGACGGTAGTTGAACGAGGGCAGGTAGCAGTCAGTGCACTGGCCGGCGTCGAGCCAGTCGGCGCCAGTCTCGCCGCCCACGGCCAGATGGCCGCCGACGCCCGTGTTCACGTAGTCCTGGCGGGCCATCGCCGCGCGCTCCTCGCAGAGGTCCGGGCTCTCGCCGGCTTCCAGGCACCGGGATTCGATGATCTGGCCCGCGCGCCAGCAGGACGGCAGATAGCCTTCCACCGGTTCCGGGCAATAAGGCCTGCCCTGATCGTCGAAGCGGATCGCCCGCCAGGGCCGGTATTCCTCGGAATTGCCGTGGCCGGAGAAGACCTCGATCAGCGACTGCAGCTCCGGGTCGTGCATATCGCCTTCGAGCTGCTTGTCCCAGTCGGAGCCCGCCGGCGTATAGAAGCCCCAGGTGGTGCCATGAGGGATGACCATGGTTTCGTGGCCGTGGGCGCGCAGCCGCTCGAACAGCTCCGCCGGCGTCTCCGCGCTCTCCCGGCAGTCGGCCGGCAGTTCCGTGGTGGGCACGTCCATGGGGCAGTCCCCGGCGCTGCGCAGCTCCTCGACGTAGCGGGCGAAGTCGAGCATGCGTTTGGAGGGCTCCAGGGCGATGAGGTAGGCGCGGGCGGTCACCGAGATGCCGCCCAGCGCCTCGCGGGCGACGCCGCCCGAGTTGATGGGCCGCGGCGGGATCCGCTCGTCCTCGAGGTCGCGCAGGATCACGTTCTTGTGGCCGTAGTGGTCTTCGGGCGTGCTGCCCACCTGGGTCCATTCCCAGCCTAGAAACGAGACCGTGTCGGGCACCGGCCCGCTGCCGGCCACCGCGTTGCACTGGCGGATGGACTCGACGGTCTCCTGCCAGCGCCGCGGGGTGGAGGCCTCCGCGTGATCGTTGATGGACCAGAAGTCCAGCGCCGAGCAGTAGCGGGCGAAGTCGCAGGCGTCGGCGAGCGGCTTGGTTCCCTCGCCGTTCATCAGGGGCAGACTGCTCAGGAAGGCGTCGAAGGAGAGCGTGGTGTGCACGTGCAGGTCGCCGAACAGGATCTGCTTGTCGGCCGGGGCGCCGGCGGACTCCATGGCCGCGGCCTGGCGGGCGATGCGCTCCTCGACGGCCTCCGGCGGGACGCGCTCGTCGGTGATGATGCCCGGCCCCTCGTGCTCGCCGAGCCAGCCCTTGCCCGCCGCGAACAGGAGGCCCAGCGCGGCCGCGAGCACTACGACGACTGCGATCAGGAATCTCTTCATTACGTCCCCCACTGCCCGATCCGGTTGCAGATCCCGACATTAGGGCCTCGTGTCCCGTCCGGCAAGTCCACGATTGCTGACGGTAATGTCCGCAAGTAGTGTGAGGCCGTGTCTCACTGCCGGGCGGGCCCCGATGAGAATCGCTTTCATAGGGTTGGGTGTGATGGGCTTCCCCATGGCCGGTCATCTGTCGCGGGCCGGTCACGACGTCACCGTCTACAACCGCACTGCCGTCAAGGCCCGCCGCTGGTGCGAGGCGCACACCGGCCGGTCGGCTGCGACGCCGGCCGAGGCGGCCCGGGGCGCCGACCTGGCCTTCACCTGCGTCGGCAACGACGATGACGTCCGCTCGGTGGCGCTGGGTGAGGAAGGCGTGCTGGCCGGGCTGGGCGAGGGCGGCATCCTGGTGGACCACACCACAGCTTCCGCGGCGCTTGCCCGCGAGCTGGCCGCGGTGGCGGCCGACGCGGGCGCCGGTTTCCTGGACGCACCCGTCTCCGGCGGTCAGGCGGGCGCCGAGCACGGCACGCTGACGGTCATGGTCGGCGGCGAAGCGGCCGTCTACGAGCGGGCGGAGCCGGTCATCGACATCTACGCGCGGCGCTGCCGGCTGATGGGCCCCGCCGGTTCCGGTCAGCTCACGAAGATGGTCAACCAGATCTGCATCGCCGGGCTGCTGCAGGGGCTGGCGGAGGGGCTGGATTTCGCCCGCCGCGCAGGCCTGGACGGCCGCGCCGTGGTGGAGGCCATCAGCCAGGGCGCCGCCCAGTCGTGGCAGATGGACAATCGCCACGAAACGATGCTGGACGGGGAGTTCGATTTCGGCTTCGCCGTCGAGTGGATGCGCAAGGACCTCGGCATCGCGCTGGACGAGGCCCGCCGGAATGGAACCTCGCTGCCGGTCGCCGCCCTGGTGGATCAGTTCTACGCCGAGGTCGAGGCCATGGGCGGGCGGCGCTGGGACACCTCGAGCCTGATCGCGAGACTGGCAGACACGGCGGAAGCTTAGGCATACAATGATTCTCATCGCCCGGGAGGGGTGAATCATCATGGACTGGTTTACACCGGAGATCGCGGCGCTGGCCGCAACCGCCGCCACCATCGGCGTCCTCCACACCATCCTCGGGCCCGATCATTACCTGCCCTTCGTGATGCTCTCGCGGGCGCGTGGCTGGTCCGCGCGACGCACCAGCCTGATCACCCTCGTCTGCGGCCTCGGCCACGTCATGGGCTCGGTGTTCATCGGCCTCGCCGGCGTGGCGCTGGGCCTTGCCCTGACCCGGCTGGAATGGGTGGAGGGCGTGCGCGGCAACCTGGCCGCCTGGGCGCTGGTGCTGTTCGGTCTGCTCTACATGATCTGGGGCGTGCGCCATGCCTGGCGCAACCGGCCGCATACCCACTGGCATATGCATTCCGACGGCACCCAGCATCTGCACGAGCATCGGCATGCGAGCGAGCACGCCCACGTGCACGCGGAGGCCGGCAGGACTCTTACGCCGCTGGCGCTGTTCGTCGTCTTCGTGCTCGGCCCCTGCGAAGCGCTGATACCCGTGCTCATGTACCCGGCCGCGCAGCACAACTACGCGGGACTCGCGCTGGTCACCGGGGTCTTCGGTGCCGCCACGCTCGTCACCATGGTAACGGCCGTACTGGTCGGTCTGTGGGGGCTGAAGACGGCCGGCGAGAAGCTCGGCCTGCGGCGCTTCACGCACTGGTCCCATGCCGTCTCCGGCGGTGCCATCGGCTTGTGCGGCGCGGCCATCATCGGCCTCGGACTGTGACAAGCTCCGTCAGGGGCTGGTAAAAAGAGAGTCTGGTCAAAAGAGATTGGGGGCAGGAAGCCCGGCGCTGGCCCGGCGTGCTGTGCCCGGTCTGCGGCGGCCGCTGCGTATCACTGAGCGATCCGGAGTAGTCATGACATTCAGGAACACCCGCATCGAGCGCGAACTGCCGAAGGAAGTCCGCGAGTGGCTCGAAGAGGAAGTGGCGGAACAGGAAGAACGCTACCGGAAAATCGTAGCGGAGATGGAAGCTCTCGATCCCACCCGGGACCAGTGGTACGAGGAGTTCTTCGAGCGCATCCAGGAGTACGGCTTCAACGTGGACGGCGATCAGCGGATGAAGATTCCCGAGCACGACCTGCCGGTCAAGCCGGACCGCAAGCACAAAGTCGTCTACTGAGCCGGGAGAGCGCCATGACCAGACCGCATATCGAACCGTTCTGCGACCGCGACGTCCATTTCAAGAATATGCCGCTGCCGGGGTTCGGCAGCGGCTACCGCTACAAGATGCTGAGCCTGGACCCGGAGATCGGCTCCTGCACGATGACCGTGCAGCTCGACTCGGGCTACCGCCAGCCGCCCGGCTTCAGCTACTCGGAACGGGAGTTCATCGTCATCGAGGGTAGCATCAGACTGGGCGACAAGGTCTGTAACCGGGGGCACTACTTCTTCGTGCCGGCGGGCTATGCGCTGCCCGAGCTCAGCGCCGAGCAGGGCGCGCTCCTGCTCATGATGTACAACACCGCGGAGCCCAGCCTGGTGGAGAGCGACCAGCATCACGAACTCTCCCGCACCGAGCTCTATCACGATGTCGACACCTATGCCGACATCGTCTGGGCGCCCGGCAACGTGGTGAGCCCGTCGGTGGCGGCCGGCTGCATGATCAAGCTGCTGAACTTCAATCCGCAGACCTTCGCCATGACGTTCCTGTACTGCATGGTGCCCCAGTTCCACCAGGACAACATCTCCTACCACGACTGCTGCGAGGAGGGTTATCACCTGTGGGGGACGTCGTGGATGATGCAGTTCGGCAATCTGCCGACCGGCGGCTACTTCTGGCGTCCGCCCTACATCAACCACGGCGCCTTCGCGAGCGAACTCGGCTGCATCGCCATCGGCCGCACCGATTCGAAGCTGTTCAACCACTTTCACTACAACCCGTGGAGCACGCCGGAGGAGAACGAGGAGCGCTCCGCCGCCCGCCTCGCGAAGCGCGACCCGGTCCTCTACAAGTGGTGCGTGAACCACGCCCACAACCACCCCCACGGGCCGGAGGACTTCGAGGACACGATGCAGCGCCGCGGCACCCACACGCACGGCGACGGCACGACGCATACGCATCATCACCACGGCGACCACGACCACTAACTATGCAGGAGGGCCTTCAGGCCCGATGGGGTTCTATTGGCGTTGGCCCGCCATCGGCTGGGGCGGACTACGGGGGACGCTCGGTCGGACGTCCTGTCCTCCCTCGCTTCGGCCAGTCCGCCTTCCCGCCGTCTTGGCTCCAGTCGGCCCGGACGACCCCCGCAGTCCACCCCAGCCGCTGACGGGCCCGTAGCCTGGAGGGTCGGCACCGGTCAGCAGGCGCTCCTGACTGGCAGCGCCTGTACGCTACCGCGAGCACGGCCGTCATGCGGGGGTATCCATCGCCGCGACCTTTTGTCGGGAGCAAGATGGATACCCCCGCAGGGCGGCCATAAAAGAACGGGGTCTGGCAGGGCGGATCGGGCCTGAAGGCCCTCCTACCTGGGCAGGTGTTGCGTCAGGTCTTTCTTCAGGATCTTGCCGAGGCCGGTCTTCGGCATCTCGTCCAGGAAGATCACCGCGGCCGGCACCTTGTAGGGCGCAAGGCGCTCCGCGCAGTGGGTCAGCACGCTTTCCTCATCCCGCAGGCCGCCGGTGACGAAGGCGACCGGCTCCTCGCCGAGCTTCGCCGACGGGCGGCCCACGACGGCGGCCTCGGCGATGTCCGGGTGGGACAGCAGTGCCTTCTCGATCTCGCCCGGGTAGATATTGACCCCGCCGCGGATGATTATGTCCTTTTCCCGGCCCCGCAGCATCAGGTGGCCTCCCGGCCCCCGGGCGGCGAGGTCGCCGGGATAGAACCAGCCGCCGGGCTCCGCGTCGTGTTCGTTGCCTTCCTCGTCCAGGAAGCGGGTGGCCACGCCGGGGCCGCGGTAGCGCAGGCGTCCCGCCGCGCCCTCCGGCACGGTCCGGCCCTCGTCGTCCCGTATCTCCACGTCCACGCGGAAGACCGGCCGGCCGACGGTGTCGGCGTGATCGGCCACCTCGTGGGGCTGCAGCACCGAGATGCCGCCGCCCTCGCTGGAGGCGTAGTAGGAGAGCAGCCGCGGGCTCACCCTGGCGGTGATCTCACGGGCCTCGTCGGCGTGCAGCACGGCTCCCGAGGCGATCAGCAGTCTCAGACGGGGCAGCAGGTGGTCGTCACCGTTCGCGAGCGGCAGCAGGCGCCTGAGCAGCGTCGGCACCAGGAAGGCGACCGTGGCCCGGGAGCGGTTGATGGCCGCGGCGAGTTCCTCCGGCTGGTGCGGCGGCGGATCCAGCACCACGGTGCCGCCGGCGGCCAGCAGGCACATGCTGAACGAACGGCCTGCGCCGAAGTACAGCGGCGTCAGTGCGACGAAGCGGTCGTTCACGTTGATGCCCAGGGTCACCCACTGGTTCACGAAGCGTTCGTAGAACTGGCGATGGGTTACCAGGGCGCCTTTCGGCCTGCCGGTGGTGCCGGAGGAGAGGGAGATCAGGACCGGCAGGTCGCCGTCCTCCGGCATGGGCGGCGGCGCCGCGCCCGTCGCCTCGTACCAGCCGTCGTCGGGCCGCAGCACGGCCAGCTCGCCGTAGTCGGCGTCGCCGTCGTCCGCCAGCAGGCAGCGGGCATGGAATGCGAGGGCCACCTCCCGCTGCTCAGCGGCGGTCCAGCGGTGGTCGACCGGCAGGATCACCGCACCGAGGCGGGCCACGGCGTAATGCAGCAGCAGGTGGAGCGGGTGATCGCCGAGCGCCAGGGCCACTCTGTCGCCGACGCCCACGCCGGCCGCGGCGAGCCGCGCGGCGCAGGCCTCGATCCGCCGCCAGGCCTCCCGGTAGTCGGTGGCCGCGTCCTCCCGGTCGCGCCAGACGATGGCGGGGTGCTCCGGGCGGTTGCGGGCATGACCGGCGATGAGGCCGGCCAGGTTCAGTCTGTCAGTCACCGCCCGTGCCGCCGTCCTTGCCACCGTCCATCCCGTAGATCCGGATGACGTTGTCGCGCAGCAGCTTGCGCTTCGGGCCGGGCCTGAGATCGAGATCGTCGATCTCCTGACGCGTGCGCGCGAAGTCGAGCACGGGGAAGTCGGTGCCGAAAACGACCTTGTCCTGGCCGAAGGTGTTGATGTAGTGCACGAACTCCTCCGGCCAGTATTTCGGACTGTGAGCGTCCGAGCCGATGTAGACGTTCTCGTGTTTCCACGCCATGGCGATCATCTCCCGGGTCCAGGGGATGCCGACGTGGATGCCGATCAGCTTCAGCTCCGGGAAATCGCAGGCCACGGGGTCCAGCGTGATCGGCTGGCCGACGCTGCGGCAGCGATAGTCCTTCGAGTAGATCATCGACTGGCCCACCTGCATCTGTATGGGCACGCCCAGCTCGACGCACTTGGCGTAGAACGGATAGTACTTCGCATGGTCCGGCGCCAGCTCGAACCAGTGCGGATAGAGATGGGCGCCGATGAAGCCGAGCTCTTTCACCGCCCGCTCCAGCTCGCGCACGCCGTCCATGCCCGTGTAGGGGTCGATGCCGATCAGCCCGGAGAAACGTTCCGGGTGCTGCTCCACCGCGCGGGCGACGATCTCCGGCGGCATGTGGTAGCAGCCCGGCAGGCCGGGACGGCCGGACTTGGCCGCCACCAGAAAGGCGTGACCGATGCCGGCCTCGCCCATGCGCTCGATCATCTGCGCCAGCGAGAGTCCGCCCATGAGACCGCCCTGGGCCTTCATCTTGCCGACGAAGAAGTCCGGGCCCCAATCCGGGCGCACCGACAGCGCTTCCTCGGTCCAGATGTTCACGACGGCGTCGATGGCCTGGTATTCGTCGGTCATGTTTCGTCTCTTTGGCAGCCCTGGCCCGTGCGTTATAGTAACCCCTCCACAGGGGTGGCCCCAGAGGGCCTGAGACCCGTTGGCGCGGAGACTTCCTTTCCTCCGGCGCCGGCACGGGAACCCTCAGAACCTGATCCGGTTAGTACCGGCGTAGGGAGGAGGATCCATGACAATGCCGTTATCCGTCGTCGCCCGTCTCGGTGCGATTGCTCTTTTGCTGCCGTTCGCCGCGCCAGACCTCTCCGCGGAGGACGAAGTCATCGAGGAGATCGTGGTCACCGCGGACTTCCGCGAGCGCGAGCGTGCCCGGCTGCCGACCAGCGTCGCCGTGCTGTCGCGGGAGACCGTGCGCGAGGCGGCCGTGCAGCACTTCGAGGAGCTCACCCACCTGGTGCCGAACCTGAACTGGGCGGGCGGCAGCAGCCGGCCGCGCTACTTCCAGATCCGCGGCATCGGCGAGCGCAGCCAGTACGAGGGGGCGCCCAACCCCTCCGTCGGCTTCCTGATCGACGACATCGACTTCTCCGGCATCGGCGGCATCGCCCTCACCTGGGACGTGGCCCAGGTGGAGGTGCTGCGCGGCCCCCAGGGCACCCGCTACGGCGCGAACGCGCTGGCCGGCCTCATCAACGTGCGCACGGTGGAGCCGGGCCCCGAGACCGAGGGGCGCTTCCGCCTGCTCGCCGGCGGCGACGACGCCCGCGGCGCCAGCGCGGCTTTCGGCGGCGCGCTGACCGACACGTCGAGTTTCCGCGTCAGCGCGAACCGCTACGAGAGCAATGGCTTCCGCGACAACGTATACCTCGACCGCGACGACACCAACGGCCGCGACGAGATCGACGGCCGGGCGCGCTTCCGCTGGCAGCCGGCCGACGACCTGCAGGTGGACCTGAACCTGCTCTACGTGGACGTGGACAACGGCTACGACGCCTTCGCCATCGACAATGGCTACACCACGTACTCCGACGAGCCGGGCCGCGACGCCCAGCGCAGCCGGGGCGGCGCGCTGAAGGTTCGGAAGGACTTCGGCGAGACGGCCAGCCTGACCAGCATCACCTCTGCGGCGCGCTCCGACATCACCTTCAGCTTCGACGCCGACTGGGGCAACCCGGAGTTCTGGGCGCCCTACACCTACGACTTCGTGACCCGCTTCCTGCGCGACCGGGAGACCGTCAGCCAGGAGTTCCGGCTGATGTCCGGTCCGGACGGCGGCCTCGCCGGCGGCGCCGTCTCCTGGCTGGCCGGCGTCTACGCGCTGCGGCTCTCCGAGGGGAACCGGGAGGACAGCACGGGCCTGTACGTCGATCCCGCGTTCGGCGCCTTCCCGCTGGAGAAGGACCTGCGCTCCGATTACGAGGCGCTCAGCACCGCCGCCTTCGGCCAGCTGGACTGGACGCCGGCCGACCGCCACGAGGTCTCCCTGGGACTGCGGGTGGAGCACCGGGGCGCCGACTACGTGGACACGCTGGACGGCACGCCCCGCAACGACCTCACCGACAGCGAGACGATGCTGGGCGGGCAGCTGAGCTACCGCTATGCGCTCGGGGAGCGTCACCGCACCTACGTGAGCCTGTCCCGCGGCTACAAGGCCGGCGGCTTCAATCTGGGCAGCGTGCCGGGCGAGGACGAGCGCTACTTCGGGCCGGAGTCGCTATGGAACCTGGAGACCGGTATCCGCTCCGAATGGCGGCCGGGCGTCCTCGAATCCAGCCTGACGCTGTTCGCCTCCCGCCGGGAGGACCAGCAGATCGGCACCTCGACCCAGCTGGTGCCCGGGGATCCTTCGTCGTTCATCTTCTTTACGGACAATGCCGCCACCGGCCGCAGCATCGGCCTCGAGGGCGAAGTCCGCTGGGCGCCCCGCGGCGACCTCGAGCTCTGGGCCCGTCTCGGCCTGATGCGGGTGGAGTTCGACGAGTACGCCACGCCGGACGGCCTGGACCTCTCCGGCCGCGAGCAGGCGCATGCGCCGAGCTACTCCTTCGCGCTCGGCGCGAGCTGGGAGCACCCGGCCGGCTGGTTTGCCCGCGCCGACGTCACCGGCAAGGACGAGTTCTATTTCTCCGACAGCCACGACCAGAAGTCAGACCCCTACCAGCTCGTGAATCTGCGCCTCGGCTACGCGAAAGCCGGCTGGACAGCCAGCCTGTGGGGCCGCAACCTCTTCGACGAGCGCTATGCGGTGCGCGGCTTCTTCTTCGGCAACGAGCCGCCGGACTTCCCGAACGAGCGGTACGTGCGGCTCGGCGACCCGCGGCAGATCGGTTTCACTCTGGAGTACGGATTCTGAGCATGCAGACTCTCATCGACGTGAGCCTCTATCCGCTGGCCGACGAGTTCATCCCGGCCATCGACGAATTCATCGCCCGCCTGAACGCGCGGCCGGAACTCACCGTGCATACCAACCCCGTGAGTACCCGCATCGGCGGCGACTTCGAGGCGGTCTGGGATGCGCTGAAGGCCGAGATACGCGGGACTTTCGAACGCGAGGGCAAGGCCGTGTTCGTGCTGAAGGTGCTGAACGCGGGCGGGGCGGACGCCGGCGCGTGAGCGGTTTCGCCGAGAGGCTGGCCGCGCAGGCATCCTCCCTGTCGCCGGCCGAGGCGCTGGCCGTCGCGCTGGCGGTCGGTTATCTGGTGCTCGCGGTGCGCCAGAACATCTGGTGCTGGGCCTGCGCCTTCGTCAGCACCGGGCTGTACATCTGGCTGTTCCACGGCGCGGCGCTGTTCATGGAGTCCGCGCTTAACGTGTTCTACCTGGTGATGGCCGTGTACGGCTGGTACGAGTGGCGCTACGGCGGCGCCCGGCATGCCGGTCTGCCGGTGACGGTGTGGCCGCTGGCGTGGCACGGCGCCGCGCTCGGGGTGATCGCCGGGCTCACGGTCGCCAGCGGGGCCTGGCTGGCAGCGAACACGGGGGCGGCCTTTCCGTACCTGGACTCGCTGACGACCTGGTCCGCCGTCTGGGCCACCTTCCTGGTGGCGCGCAAGGTGCTGGAGAACTGGGTGTACTGGTTCGTGATCGACGCCCTGTCCGTGTACCTGTATCTCTCCCGGGGCCTGCCGCTCACGGCGCTGCTGTTCTGCTTCTACCTGGTGATCATTCCCGTCGGATTCCTGAGCTGGCGGAAGGACTATGCGAGGAGCGGCGATGCGCTCGCGGCCGCCTGAAGAACTGCTGCAGCGCGTGCCCCTGTGGCGGGGTGCGCAGTCGCTCGAGTGCAGGGCGCTGTCCGGCGGGCACTCCAACGAGAGCTGGCTGGTGGTGGCCGACGGGGAGGCCGCCGTACTCCGCCGCGACGGGGAGCGCGTGCCGCCGCCAGTGGTGGATCGGGGCCGGGAGCTGGCGGTGCTCCGGTCGGCGGCCGCGGCGGGGCTCGCGCCGGAGGTGCTGTTCGCGCATCCTGGGGCGGGGATACTGGTCACCCGCTATCTGGAAGGCGACAAGCCGGGTCCGGCGCAGATCGGCAAGCCCGAGGTCCTGACGGAGATCGCGGCGCTGCTGCGCCGGGTCCACGCGTTGCCCGACCCGGGCGTGACCTACGGGCTGGCGGAGGCGGGCGAGGTGTACCTGGCCGCCATCCGCAATCCGGCCCTGCGCCGGCGCGGCATGGAACTGGCGCAGGAACTCGCCGAGCTGCCGGCCGCTCCGGCGGCGGAGCGCCGGGTCTGCCACATGGATCCCGTGGCCGGCAACCTGATCCGGACCGCGGACGGGCTGCGACTGCTCGACTGGGAGTTCGCCGTGGCCGGCGACCCTCTGTTCGACGTGGCCGCCGTCATCGCCTATCACGACCTGGGGCCCGCCGCGGCGCTGCATCTGCTGCGGGCCTGGTCCGGGCGGGTCTCGCCGCGCCGTCGCCAGCGGCTGGCGGAACTCATCCGGGCTTACGACGCGCTGCACTGGCTGTGGCTGGCTGCCGGCGGCGACGGGCTCAGGGAGCGGGAGAGGGTGGAGCGCCGCCTCGCGGCGGAGCCGCTGCCCGAGCCGGGGCGAGGATACCGCCGCTCGTAGGACTGCGCCCCCGCAGGCGGTAACATCCGCTTGTGAGCGCCTTCTACTGGATACTGGGCAGCGGCATCCTGATGAGCCTGATCGCGCTCGTCGGATCGCTGACCCTCGTGCTCCGCGAAGAGACGCTGCAGCGGCTGCTGCTGCCCCTGGTCGCACTGGCCGCGGGCTCGCTGATCGGCGGCGCGTTCTTCCACATGCTGCCCGCCGGTCTCGCGCAGGCGGACTCCGTCGAGAGCGTTTTCGTCGCCGCCGTCGCCGGATTCACCAGCTTCTTCCTGCTGGAGCAGCTGCTGCACTGGCATCACTGCCACCGGGCGAGTTCGGAATGCCGGGAGCCGGTGACCTACCTGATCCTGATCGGCGACGGCCTGCACAATTTCATCGGCGGCCTGGCGGTGGCGAGCACCTTTTTGATGGACATCCGGCTCGGCATCACGGCCTGGATTGCAGCGGCCATGCACGAGGTGCCGCAGGAACTCGGCGACTTCGGCGTGCTGGTGCACGGCGGCTGGCCGCGGCGCAAAGCGCTGCTCATGAACCTGCTGTCGGGGCTCGCGTTCCTGGCAGGCGGGCTGGTCACCTGGTTCGCCTCGTTCCGCATGGATGTGTCGCTGCTGGTGCCGTTCGCGGCGGGCAACTTCCTCTACATCGGCGCCGCCGACCTGATTCCGGAGGTCAACCGCCATGCCGTGACCCGCTCGAACCTCGTCCACGTGGCCGCGTTCCTCGGCGGCATCGCCCTGCTGTGGACGGCGAGCCTGCTCAAGTGAGACGTGAACGCAACGGCGGGCCGCCCGTATGAACGGTATCGTCTCCGCGCTGGTGCCGGTGCTGGCGCTGATCCTCACCGGCTATGCACTCCGGCGGCTGGCGTTCCTGCCGGACGGCGCCTGGGCCGGGATAGAGCGGCTCACCTATTTCGTGCTGTTCCCGGCCCTGCTGATCCGCACCCTCGGCGGCCAGCGTCTCGAAGGCGCGCCCTGGCCGGAGGTCATGGCGGTGGTCGTGCCGAGCGTGCTGGCGGCGGCCGTGGTGCTGCTGGCCTGGCGGGGGCTGCGGCCGGCGACGCCGGGGCCCACCTTCACCTCCGTGTTCCAGGGCGGCGTGCGCTTCAACACCTACATCGCGCTGGCCGTCGCGCAGGCCTACTACGGCGAGGCTGGCCTGGCCATGGGCGCGCTGGCCGCCGGGTTCATGATTGTGCTGATCAACCTGCTGTGCGTGACGACGCTGGCCGCCTGGGGAGCGGGGCGCGGCGGGCCCGGCCGCCTCGTCCGCCTCGTGCGCGACGTTGCCGGCAATCCCCTGATCGTGGCCTGCGCCATCGGCTGGTTCCTGAGCCTGAGCGGCATCGGTGTGCCGGGGCTCGCCGCGGACGTGCTCGAGGTGCCCGGCCGCGCCGCGCTGCCGCTGGGTCTTCTGGCCGTCGGCGCGGCGCTGCGGCCGGCCGCGGTGCGCGGTCATGCCGGCCACGTCACCGTGGCGTCGGTCGTGCAGTTCGGCGTGAAACCGGCGCTGGCCTTCGCGCTGGTCTCCCTGACGGGGCTCGCCGGCGCCGCGGCCGGCGCGGTGCAGATCGCGCTCATGTCGCCGACGGCGCCGTCGGCCTACATCCTGGCGGGCCAGCTCGGCGGCGACCGGGAGACCATGGCCTCGATCATCACCGCCCAGACGGCGCTCGCATTTCCGGTGATGCTCCTGCTGTCCGGATTGCTGCCGGGCTGAGCCCTACCAGCTGTTCCTGAGCTCCCGGAGCTTCAGGAATACCTCCTTCGGGGAGGGCTCCGCCGGCAGGTCCGGGAACTCCTCGCGCAGGCGGTCGATGACCGTGCGGCTGCGCAGGCGAAAGAACGTATTGATCTCCTTCTCCTGCGCCAGGTCGGTGACCAGGGCGTCGGCCGGATCCATGTCCTGCACCTGCTCCAGCAGGGCGGCGGCGGCCGCGTTGTCGGGTTCCCGGTCGAGCGTGAAGCGCAGGTTGTTGATCAGATACTCGTGGCCCGGATAAACCCGGGTGCCCTCGTCCAGCCGGTCCAGCTGATTGACGAAGGTTTCGTAGAGTTCCTCCGGGTGCCCGCCGTTGTGACAGTTGCCGGCCCCGGCGTTGAACAGCGTGTCGCCGCTGAACAGCGCCGGTGCGTCGGTATGCGCCAGCAGGCAGATGTGGCTCATGGTGTGGCCCGGCGTGTCCAGGCATTCCAGTTCCACGGTCCGGCCCACCCGGACGACGTCGCCGGCGCCGACCCCGCGGTCCATGCCGGGGATGCGCTCGGCGGCATTGCGATGGGCGATCACTTTCGCGCCCGTTGCGGACACCAACCCCTTGTTGCCGCCGATATGGTCCGGGTGCTCGTGGGTATTCAGGAGCTGGGTGATCTCCCAGCCCCGCTCCCGCGCCCGGTCGAGACACCGGCGGAACTCCAGCGGGTCCACGGCCAGGGCTTCGCCGGTCTCGGGGCAGGCGATGAGATAGTTGAAATTCCGGTAGGCATTGCCGGTCCAGATCTGCTCGATAATCATCGCTGTCTTCCTTGCAGGCCGTAACGCAGCGGCGCGGGGCGCGGGTCACCGCCGGCGGCCGCCGGCTACGTCGAAAAGCGGATTCGTTCCCGGTACCATATCGCATTTGCCGCGCGCCATCCCAGGCGCAGCGCCGCAGCGGGCGCGGTGACATCACCGGTACGGAGATACTCGATGAAGAAATGGGGGCTGCTGACCCTGGCGGTCTGGCTGTCTTTTGGTTGCCAGGCATCCGTGGAGGTGGAGACGGGTGAGGGCGCCGGCGCCCAGGGCGCCGCGCCGGTGAGCGCCGCGGAGACCGGCGGCGACGACCGCATCTTCGATCTGCCCTACCTCATGCGTGACCTGGACAACGGCCTGCGGGTGATCATCGTCCCCACCGACTACCCGGACGTGGTGTCGCTGCAGATCCCGGTGCAGACCGGATCCCGCAACGAGGTGGAGCCCGGCAAGTCAGGTTTCGCCCATTTCTTCGAACACATGATGTTCCGCGGCACGGAGCGTTTCCCGGCCGAAAGCTACCAGGAGATCCTGAAGAGCGCCGGCGCGGACCAGAACGCCTACACGACGGACGATTACACCAACTATCACGTCACCTTCACGAAAGAGGATCTGGAGACGCTGATCGAGCTGGAGGCGGACCGCTTCCGCAACCTGAGCTATTCGGAGGCGGACTTCCGCACCGAGGCGCTGGCGGTGAAGGGCGAGTATCTGAAGAACTACTCCAATCCTACCCAGAAGTTCTACGAGCGCACCCGCGCGCTCGCGTTCCAGCGCCACACGTATCGCCACACGACCATGGGCTTCTTCGAGGACATCGAGATGATGCCCGAGCAGAAGGGCTACGCCGATCTGTTCTTCGACCGCTGGTACCGGCCCGAGAAGACCTCCGTCATTCTGGTCGGCGACCTGGACCCGGACGCCACCTACGAGCTGGTCGAGAAATACTGGGGCGGCTGGGAGCGCGGCGATTACCAGGCCGAGATTCCCGTGGAGCCGCCGCTGGACGGTCCCGTCTACGAGCACATCACCTGGGAGGCGCAGACCCAGCCCTGGCTGGTGATGTCGTTCCGCGGGCCGGCCTTCGTGCCCACCGAGAAGGACATGCCGGCGCTGGATCTGGTCTCCATGCTGTATTTCTCGGAGTCTTCGGATCTGTACCAGCAGCTGGTCATCGAGGACCAGGTGGTCGACGAGTTCTGGACCTACTTCCCCGACCGCAAGGACCCCAACCTGCTGATGATTGCAGCCCGTCTGACCGACGCGGGCCACGCCGCGGCGGTGCGCGACGCCATCGCCGATACGCTGGCGCGGGCGCGCACCCGGACGCCGTCGGCGGAGGAGGTGGACGAAGCCAAGTCCCGCCTGCGCTATTCCTTTGCCTCCGGCATGGACGACTCCGAGGGCATCGGCTCCATCCTGGCGAGTTACGTGCAGTTCGAGCGCACGCCGGAAACCATCAACAAGACCTTTCGCACCTACACGTCGCTCCAGCCGGAGGATGTGCGGCGCATGGCCGACCGCTACTTCACGGATGCCAACCGGGTACTCGTGACGCTGGCCAGCGATGCCACCCTGCCGGGCATCGACGGCAGCTTCTCGGTGGACGAGCGCGCGGCGGCGATGGCGCAGTCCGAGTCGCCGCCCGTCAGCCTGCTCGAGCGGCGCTCGGAGACCTCGCCGCTGGTGGACGTCTCCTTCCTGTTCGCGACCGGCGCGGCCGATGACCCGCCCGGCAAGAAGGGCCTTGCCGCGCTGACCGCCGCCATGCTCGCCGAAGGCGGCTCCCGCTCGCGCACCATCCAGGAGATCAACAGCGCGATGTATCCCATGGCGGCGGCTTTCGAGGCCCAGGTGGACAAGGAGATGGTGCGGCTCGCGGGAACGGTGCACCGGGAGAAACTCGGGGACTGGTACGAGCTCGCGAGCGCCCAGCTGCTCGAGCCCGGCTTTCGCGAGTCGGATCTGGACCGGCTGCGCACGCGGACGATCAACGCGATCCGCACGGGCCTGGTCGGCAATAACGACGAGGAACTCGCCAAGGAGCTCCTGTACACGGAAATCTACGGTCCGGAGCATCCCTACGGGTCGCTTAACGAAGGCGATATCAGCGACATCGAATCCATCACGCTGGAAGACGTGCGCGCCTTCTACCGCGACCACTACACGGTAACGAACCTGACCGTCGGTCTCGCGGGCGGCTACCCGGAGGAGTTTGCCGCCCGGGTGGCGGCCGATATGGCCCGCCTGCCGGCCGGCGAGCCGGGTGCCGTCGAGCTGCCGCCGGCGCCGGCGCCGGACGGCCGGCGCGCGCTGATCGTGCAGAAGGAGACGCCGGCGGTCGCAGTCTCTTTCGGCTTCCCGATAGACGTTCGCCGCGGCGACCCCGACTGGGTCGCCCTGTGGCTCGCGCGCTCCTGGCTGGGCGAGCATCGTTCGGTCTACAGCCACCTGTACCAGCGCATCCGCGAGGCACGCGGCATGAACTATGGCGATTACGCCTACATCGAGTATTTCCCGCGGGGTATGTTCCAGTTCCAGCCGGACGCCAATCTGGGCCGCCGGCAGCAGATCTTCCAGGTCTGGCTGCGGCCGCTGCGGGACAACAACGACGCGCTGTTCGCCACCCGGACGGCGCTGTGGGAGATGGACCGGCTCATCGAGCAGGGCATGAGCGAGACCGATTTCGAAGCCACCCGCGAGTTTCTCGGCAAATACGTCGCGCTGCTCGCCAGGAACCAGTCCCGCCGCCTGGGCTACGCCCTCGACAGCCGCTACTACGGCATCGACGAGTTCTCCGACTACGTCCGCCGGGGCCTCTCGGAACTCACGCTGGACGACGTCAATCGGGTGATCCGGGAGCATCTCGCCACCGGCGACGTGCAGTTCGTGTTCGTCTCCGCCGACGCCGCCGGCCTGGCGGAGGCCATCGCGGCCGATACGCCGTCGCCGATGACCTACAACAGCGAGAAGCCGGAGGAACTGCTGGCCGAGGACGAGCAGATCGAGGCGCTGCCGCTCGGCATGGGGGCGGAGGACATCCGCATCATCGATGTCTCCGAGGTCTTCGAATGAGACGCGCGGCAGGCGCAGGCGCCCGATGAGCCGGCTCTACGTCGTCAGGCACGGCCAGGCCCGCTTCTTCACGGACGACTACGATCGTCTGTCGGACAAGGGCGAAGCGCAGTGCGCGGCCCTGGCCCGCCACTGGCTGGAGCAGGGTCTGGAGTTCCATGCGGCCTGGTGCGGCAGTCTGGTGCGCCAGCGGCGCTCCGGCGAGAGGGTGCGGGAGGTATACCGGGAGGCCGGCCGGGACTTCCCTGAGATCCGCTGCATCCCGACCCTCGACGAGTATCCCGCCGACGACATCATGGACACGCTGTTGCCGCTGTTGCGCGAGAGCGTCCCGTCCATCGACGACCTGGCACGGGCCTTCGAGGCGGCGCGGGACGAGCGGGAACGCTATCGCGGGTTCCACCGCCTGCTCGAGGCGGTGATGGAGCGCTGGATCGCGCGCGCGTACCCGGAAGCGGGCGCCGAGGGGCTGCTGCCCTGGGCCGACTTCAGCGACGGCGTGCGGACGGCCTTCCGCGACATCATGACGGGCGCGGGCTCCGGCGAGAACGTCGCCGTGTTCACCTCCGGCGGTCCGGTGGGGATCAGCGTGCAGACCGTCCTGGGCGCCCCCGACCAGGCGGCGGCCGATCTGAACTGGCGCGTGCACAACGGCAGCGTCTCCTGCTTCACCTTCAGCGGATCGCGCGTCAGCCTGGACTGCTTCAATACCACCGATCACCTGCAGCCGGAACTGCTGACCTATCGATGAGTGTTGTCTATATTTTGTAGATATACAGTGTGGTCATTAATTTGACGGGGAGAGGCAGTCCGGGCATTCTTGGTCTCGAGCGGAGCCGGATTCTCGCAGTCCCCCATACCTCGCTGAACGGCTTCGCTCGTATGTCCCCAACCCGCCTCTTCCTCTGGAAGAGTGCACTGGCCGGCGGCGCGAGTCGCCGGCTTTTTTTTTGCCGGAGCGGGTGGCAAGCTTCCATAACGTTCGACAAAGAGGTAGCAACATGTCTGACAAGACCGAAACCGGGCGGCTTACGAACCGCCGTGCTTTTCTCCGTATGACGGCCACCGGGCTGCTGGCCATCCCGGCGGCGGCGCTGCTGCGCCCGGCGCCGGCGGCAGCCCAGGACATGCCGAAGCTCTCGCTGGACAATCCCCAGGCAAAGGCACTGGCCTACGTCCACGACGCCGCCAACGTCGACAAGAGCAAGCAGCCCCGTTACCAGGAGGGCCAGAACTGCGCCAACTGCGCTCTGTTTCAGGCCAAGGGTGACGAGGAATGGGCCGGCTGCTCCATCTTCCCGGGCAAGCTGGTGAACGCTGCCGGCTGGTGCAGCGCTTACGCACCGAAGGGCTGAGCGCCATCTGTCCGACAATCCGTCCGACAATCCGTCCGGCAATCTGACCGGGAGTCAGCCGGCAGTCAGCCGCCTGCCTGCCTGTTTCCGGCTGGGTATGCCGGATGCGTACGGGGCCGCGTGCGGTGGAGCCATCCACGACGCGGCCCTTCTTCGTTATCCCGGCCCGGCTGCGCCCGCGAGCGCGATCACCCGTGCCGCCGCGGCGATGCCCGACAGCCACGCGTTCTCCACCCGCGATTCGCCGGCACACCAGTCTCCGCACAGGACCAGGTGACGCTGTTCGTCGACCAGCGCGCCTGACGTCAGGGGGGCGACCGCCCGGGCGTAGCGCCAGCGGTGGAACACCGCGCTGGCGCGATCCAGCGCGATGCCGGTCAGCGCCTCGAAGCGGCCGCAGAGGGTCTCGATCGCATCTGCGGGTTCGAGATCGACGCTGGCCGCCGACCATTCGCCCGTGCCGTGCAGCACCCAGGTGGGACGGCCCGCCCGGCCGGGTTTGCTGTGGTCCGCCGCAGTCCATGCGAGGACGTCGTCCGCGACGAACGCCGCATCGAAGGGTCGCTGTTCCCTGCCGGCCGGACTGGCCGCGACCGCCAGACAGGGCGAGAAAGGCACCGCCGCGGCCTGGCGCGCGAGTTCCGGCGAGACCGGCCGCACGAGCTCGGCGGCCTGCGGTGCCGGTGCGCTGACGATCACTGCATCGTAAAAGCCAGCGTCCTGGTCGCTATCGTTGCCCTCGTGGCGCAGGCGCCAGCCCCGTTCAGCAGGTTCCAGGGCGTCGATCCGCATGCGGAACCGCAGGTCGAGGTCTGCGCCGAGATGGCGTGCCAGCGCGTTCATGCCCGGGATGGCCACCAGGCGGTCACCGTCGGGCGCGGTCGTCAGGGATCCGTCCGCAGCGATACGGCCGAGTCGCGCGGTCCAGGGAGCGACTACGCCGTCGTGACGCCAGGAGCGGACGTGGCGGCGGAAAGCCGCGTCCCGCGCCGTGAAGTACTGGGCGCCGTGGTCGAAGCGCCGCTCCGCTTCGCGCCGGGTCGCCGTGCGGCCACCCGGTCCGCGGGCCTTCTCGAACACGGTCACGCGGTGGCCGGCGTCGGCCAGATTGCGGGCCGCCGCGAGGCCGGCGATGCCGGCGCCGACGACCGCGACGCGGAGCCGTCGCCCGGAGGCGGGGCGGTCGATGCGCCGACGGCAGGCGGCCAGGTTCAGCCGCCGGGCATGAGATGCGGTATCCCTCGAACGGATGCGGCCGAGCACCGGGCGCTCGGGACTGACAGGACGGTCCAGGGCGCCGAGCGCCCAGAGCAAACCGCCATAGGAGTTCGGGTCGCTGCCATCCAGGGCGTAACGGTGGTTGAGGTCGATCAGCGCCGCCAGCGCGGCCTCCGGCGTGCGCGTCCAGAGCGGGATGGCCTTGGCCCAGGTCATGCGCAGGTTGTTGTGCAGCTCGCCGTGGCTGAGCAGCGAGGCCTGCGCCGTGTCCCAGAGGGTGTCGCCCGAGCGGCCGCGGGCCAGCGTCTCCAGGGAGAAATCCCGGGCGCGGGGGTCGCGCCGCCGGGCTTCCAGCGTCGCCCGGGCCCAGCGGGGCAGGGCGTCCAGGGTCTCCAGCACGTCACGGTGATAGCAGAAGTTGTGCGCCAGCTCCCGCCAGACGAGCAGCTCGTCAAGAAATTTGTCTGCACCCTCGCCGCCCTTGCCGCCCTTGCCGCCCTTGCCGGCGTGCCCGGCGGCTTCCCGCGCGAGGCGGAACGGAGATATCTGGCCGTAGTGGAGATAGGCGCTCATGGCGCTCATGCGCGAGACGCCCTCGGGCGGCTCGATCGCGGCGTCGTTGCGCAGCGCGTGGTAGGTGTCCAGCCCCTGTTCCCGGAACTGCTGCCAACGCTCTCCCGCAGCCGTCGCACCGCCGGGCGTGTGGAACACGGGCCAGACGCCGTGATCGATGTCGCAGCCGGCGATCAGTTCCAGCAGTTCCCGGTCGTCCCGGTCGGCGAGGCCGTCGACGGCGCCAATACCGCGGCAATCGGCCTCCGCCAGGCCGACGCTCGCTGCCATCTCGCCGGGCCAGGGTGCTCCGGCGCGGGCCGCCTGTTCGCGGCCCACCGCCTCGCGGAAGCGGAAGGCCCGGTCGAAGGCACGCCCCGCCAGCTGCATCGGATATACGCAGCGGGTATCGACGGCCCATGCGGCGCAACCGATCCGCGCCGCCAGCGCGGGCTGCCAGCGGTCGAACGGCGGCACGGGCATCTCCTCGAAGACGACGGCCGCCGCGTCCCGACAGAGCATCGGCAGCGGGGAGGGGATGTCGGCTTTGCGGGGCAGATGGAAGATATAGCGGATGTCGCGCTCGGCGAGCGAGCGCGCGACGTCCCGCGCTCCCTGCAGGATGAACAGATGGTGCCGGTCGGAGTTGTAGCGGTGGCGGCCGCCCAGGCCCTGATAGACGAGGACCGGCAGCCCGCGCGCCGCGCCGAGCGCCAGCGCCGTCTCCAGGGCGGGGTTCTCGCCGGCGCGCATGGCGTGATGCATCCAGTACAGGATGTATCGCCCGGGGCGCAGCGGGGCCGCGTTAAGCGCGCGTCTTCTTTCCTCCAGATGGGCCGGCAGCGCCGGCGCGTCGGACTCCATGGGCATCTCCGCGTGGGCAGGGCCGGGCAGGGCCGGACAGGGAAGGCTAGCCGCAGGGCCCATCCGCTACAATCTCCCGGGCGGCGGACGGCGCCCGTGCCGAGTCCGTGACCAAGAATCCACTTCGGATGTGAAGGAGATGACGTGCATATCACCGCAGAAGACCTGGTCGGCGCCTGGAAACTGGAGCGCTGGGAGATCAGCTACCCCGCCACCGGCCGCGTGACCCGGCCTTTCGGCGAGGACGCGACCGGCATGATCCTGTACACGCCGGACGGCTACATGTCGGCGGTCCTGGCCGAGCGCGACCGTGGCGCGTTCTCCACGGCGGTGGTGCCGAAAGCGCCGGACGCGGAGAAGGTGCGGGCCTTCGACGGTTACATGCATTACGCAGGCCGCTACTTCGTGGTGCAGGGCGACGTGCACCACGAGGTCGAGTTCGCGCTGAACATGGACCTCATCGGCACGACCCAGATCCGCGAGGCCGAGCTGGACGGCGACCGTCTCACCCTGTCCGCCGAGGAACCGCTGGCGGGCGGCGAGATGCGCCGTCACCGTCTGCAGTGGATTCGCGCCTCGCTGGCGGGGGGGCTGCCCGGGTGAGGATCGCGAGCTTCCGCCACCGGGGCCGTCCGAGCTACGGCGTCGTGCGCGCCGGCGGGATCGTGGATGCCGGCCGCAAGCTCGGCGTGGAGCTTCCCGACCTCGCGAGCGTGCTGGCCGCCGATGCCATCGACGAACTCCATGCGCTGGCCGCCGACGCCGAGCCCGACCTGGCGCTGGCGGAGGTGGAACTGCTGCCTGTGATCACCGACCCGGACAAGATCCTCTGCGTCGGCATCAACTACCGGCCCCACGTGGAGGAGACCGGCCGCGACGCGCCGCAAAGCCCGGTGCTCTTCACCCGCTTCCCCGGCTCTCAGGTCGGTCACGGCCAGCCGCTGGTGCGGCCGTCCGTGTCGCACAAATTCGACTACGAGGGCGAGTTGGCCGTCATCATCGGGCGCCGCGGGCGCCATATCGCCACGGAGGGCGCGCTGCGCCACGTCGCCGGTTATTCGTGTTTCAACGACGGCAGCGTGCGCGACTTCCAGCGCCACAGCTCTCAATTCACGGCCGGCAAGAATTTCGCGCGCAGCGGCGGCTTCGGACCCTGGCTTACCACGGCCGACGAGATCGGCGATCCGGCCCGGCTGACGCTCGAAACCCGGCTGAACGGGGCGGTGATGCAGAGCGCGGACGTGGCGGATCTCATCTTCGACGTGCCGGCCCTGATCAGCTATTGCTCCACCTTCGCCGAGCTGCTGCCGGGGGACGTCATCGTCACCGGCACGCCGGGCGGCGTGGGCTACGTGCGCAAGCCGCCGGTCTATCTGCAGCCGGGCGACGTGGTGGAGGTCGATATCCCCGGGGTCGGCGTGCTTCGCAACGGCATCGTGGATGAGGTCGACGTCCTCAGCGGCAGGGAGCCCGACTGATCAGCCGAGGTGGCGCTCGAGGAATTCTATGGTCCGTCCGAAAGCGAGGCAGGCCGCCTCCGGGTCGTAGTCGTCGCGCTGGTCGCAGTTGAAGCCGTGGCCGACGCCCTCGTAGACGTGCACGATCGCCTCCGGATTCGCCGTGCGCACCTGCTCCACCTGCTCTCTCGGGATGTGCGCATCCCGGTCGCCGTAGTGGAGCATGATGGGGCAGGCGGGCGTGTGATCGGTCATGTTGTGGATGCCGCCGCCGTAATAGCCCACCGCCGCCGCCACCGGCAGCTCGGCGGCACAGCGGTAGGCCTGCGCGCCGCCCCAGCAGAAGCCGACCACGCCCACCTTGCCGCCGCGGGTCGCCTGCTCGACGCCGGCGGCCAGGTCCAGGATGGTCTGGCGGGGATTCAGCCGCCCGATCAGGTCCCGCCCTCGGCCGATGTCCGAATAATCGACGGTGATGCCCTTGCCGATCCGGTCGAATACCGCCGGCGCGACGGCCAGGAAGCCGGCCTCGGCGAACTGGTCGCAGACGTCGCGGATGTGGCTGTTGACGCCGAAGATCTCCTGGATGACGAGTACCCCGCCGATGGGCGTGCCTCCCGGGGGCGCGATGGCCGCAGCGAGGGCGTGGCCGTCGGCGGCCGTCAGCTCGATGTCGTGCGCCATGCTCAGGCCTCCACGATCTGCTGGTCGATGGCGCCGAAGATGCTGTTGCCGTCGGCGTCGAACATCTCGATCCGCACCCGATCGCCGAAGCGCAGGAATGGCGTCTTGGCGGCGCCGTCCTCGACGGTCTCCAGCATGCGCCGTTCGGCGATGCAGCTCGAGCCGCGGCTGCGGTCGTAGTTGGAGATGGTGCCGGAGCCGATGATGGTGCCTGAGCCGAGGCGCCGGGTCTTCGTCACGTGCTCGATCAGCTGCAGGAAGTTGAAGGTCATGTCCACGCCGCACTCGGGCCGGCCGAATTCCTCGCCGTTCAGCGTGGTGATCAGCGGCAGGTTGAAGGTGCCGTCCTGCCAGGCTTCGCCCAGTTCGTCCGGTGTGACGGCTACCGGCGAGAAGGCGGTCGAGGGCTTGGACTGATAGAAGCCGAAGCCCTTGGCCAGCTCGCCGGGAATCAGGTTGCGCAGGGAGACGTCGTTCACCAGCAGCAGCAGCTTGATGTGCCGGGCCGCCTCGCCGGCGCCGGTGCCCATGGGCACGTCGTCGGTGATCACCGCCGTCTCGGCTTCCATGTCGATGCCGTAGTCCTCGTCCGGCACGGGCACGTCTTCCAGCGGCCCGAGGAAGTCGTCGGAGCCGCCCTGATAGACGAGCGGGTCGTGCCAGAAACTCTCCGGCATCTCCGCGCCCCTCGCCTTGCGCACCAGTTCGACGTGATTCACGTAGGCGCTGCCGTCCACCCAGTGATAGGCGCGCGGCAGCGGTGCATCGAGCTCGGCCACGTCAAGGTCGAAGCTGCCTTCTGCGCTGCCTTCGTGCAGTTCGTCGGAAAGCGCCCGCAGGCGCGGAGCCGCGGTCTCCCAGTCGTCCAGTGCGGCCTGGAGGGTGGTGGCGATGCCGTCCGCGGCGACGGCCCGTTTCAGGTCGCGGCTGACGACGATCAACCGGCCGTCGCGTCCGCTCCTGAGGCTGGCGAGTTTCATGTGATTCCCCTGTACGTGTGTATCGGGTGAATTGTCGGATGAATTGTCGGATCCGGGCGAAGCATGGTAGACAGGAAGCCGGACAGCCGCAATTGGACCACATGAGCAGACAGGACGCGCCCTGGATCGTGGGCTGGCGTGAATATCTCGACCTGCCGGATCTGGGCCTTAGCCGCATCAAGGCCAAGGTGGACACGGGCGCGCGCACCTCGACGCTGCACGCGCTGGACATCGAGCACTTCGAAGAGGAGGGCAGGGAGCGCGTGCGCTTCCTGGTTCATCCGCAGCATCGCTCCGACGACCTGGAGGTGGTGTGCGCCGCCGACGTGGTCGACCGGCGCGGCGTGCGCAGCTCCATCGGCCATCGCCAGCACCGGGTGGTGATAGCGACGACGCTTGCGCTATCGCCGGAGCTTATCTGGCCCATCGAGGTGACGCTGACCTCGCGTTCCGACATGCGTTTCCGTATGTTATTGGGCCGGACGGCGCTGCGCGGGCACATGCTGGTGGACCCCGGCCGCTCCTATCTCACCGGCGGGCGACCCGCGCGCGTCGACGCGGCCAGGCGGCGCAGAAAGACACGTTGAACGGGTTGCCGGGCATTCTCCCGGCGCCGAAGGAGGACCCCTATCTTGAAGATCGCAATACTCTCGCGCAGGCGCTCGATCTACTCCACCCGCAGACTGATGGAGGCGGGCGAGGAGCGCGGCCACGAGATGCACGTGATCGACCACCAGCGCTGCTATATGGACATCACGTCGCACAAGCCGTCGGTGCACTACAAGGGCGCCACGCTTAAGGGCTTTGACGCCGTGATACCGCGCATCGGCGCCTCGGTCACGTTCTACGGCACCGCGGTGCTGCGCCAGTTCGAGATGATGGGCGTCTTCCCGCTGAACGAGTCGGTGGCCATAAGCCGCTCGCGAGACAAGTTGCGTTCCCTGCAGCTGCTGTCGCGGCGCGGCATCGGCCTGCCCGTCACGGGCTTCGCCAATTCGCCGGATGACACCGAGGATGTGCTGAAAATGACCGGCGGCGCGCCGGTGGTCATCAAGCTGCTGGAAGGCACCCAGGGCGTCGGCGTCGTGCTGGCGGAGACCCGCAAGGCGGCCACCAGCGTGATCGAGGCGTTCCGCGGGCTGAACGCGAACTTTCTGGTCCAGGAGTTCATCGCCGAGGCGGGCGGCTCGGACATCCGCTGCCTCGTGGTGGGGGGCAAGGTGGTCGCTTCGATGAAGCGCCAGGGCAAGGAGGGAGAGTTCCGCTCCAACCTGCATCGGGGCGGCTCCGCATCGTTGGTGCGCATCACGCCGGAGGAGCGCTCGACCGCCGTGCGTTCGGCGAAGATCATGGGCCTGAACGTCGCCGGCGTGGACATCCTGCGCTCCAACCACGGCCCCGTGGTGATGGAGGTGAACTCCTCGCCGGGGCTGGAAGGCATCGAGACGGCCACGGGCAAGGACGTCGCGGGACTGATCGTCGGCTTCATCGAAAACAACGCGAAGCCGGGCAAGACGAAGACAAAAGGTGTCGGCTGAGCGGCGCGGGGCGACGGGCCGCCCCATCGAGATCGGCGGTCATACCGTGGGCCCCGGAGAGCGCGCGAGCATCGACCTGCCCGCGGCGGATCTCTATACCCACACGGAGATGACCATGCCCGTGCAGGTCATCAACGGCCGCCGTGCAGGGCCGGTGCTGTTCGTCGCGGCGGCGGTGCACGGCGACGAGATCAACGGGGTGGAGATCATCCGCCGGCTGCTGAAGCTGCGCACGCTGCGCAGCCTGAGGGGTACGCTGCTGGCGGTGCCGGTGGTCAACGTGCTCGGCTTCCTGAACATGTCGCGCTACCTGCCGGACCGCCGCGACCTGAACCGCTCGTTCCCTGGCAGCGAGAGAGGCTCGGCTGCGGCGCGCCTCGCGAACCTCTTCGTCACCGAGATCGTCGACAAGGCCGACTACGGTATCGATCTGCACACCGGCGCCATCCATCGCGCCAACCTGCCGCAGATCCGCGCCGACCTGGATCACGAGGAGACGCGCGAACTCGCCAGCGCCTTCGGCGTGCCGGTGATGATCAATGCGTCGGTGCGGGAAGGTTCCCTGCGCGAACTGGCGGCGAGCCGGGACGTGCCGCTGCTCCTGTACGAGGCGGGGGAGGCGCTGCGCTTCGACGAACTCGCCATCCGCGCCGGCGTGCGCGGTATCCAGCAGGTGATGCGCCGCCTCGGCATGCTGCCTGCCGGGAAGTCGAAGCGCCGCGAATCCAGGCCGGTCACCGCGCTCGACAGCGGCTGGATCCGTTCGCCCCAGAGCGGCATCGTGCATGCCACGGTGCGCCTCGGCGACTACGTGAAGAAGGGCGACGTCATCGCCAACGTGCGCGACCCTCTCGGATCTTCGGACACCGTGATCCAGGCGGCCGACGACGGTGTGGTCATCGGGCTGTCGAAACTCCCGCTGGCGCACGAGGGCGATGCGATCGTGCATGTCGCGGCCTTCAATCAGCCCACGCGGGTCGCCCGCAGCGTGGAGGCGTTTCACCGCGGTCACGGCGGCGACGAACCGGCGACCGGATGAGGCCCATGTGAAACTCGGCCGGCGGTCGATTATGTTGCACTGCCGCGACATGAAGACGGCTCTCCGCCCCTGAAATTTGACACTCCGTGGGGTTTCTGCCACCTTTCAAATCCCGACAATTTCATCGACCGTCGCGTGCCGGGTAGACGACCTTCAGGTAAATACTGGGGCGGGGGAATACGATGCACTGAACCCGTCACGACGATGGACGCCGCGGCCCCACTGGGGCCGCTTTTTTGTGGCGGAACGCGAACTGCCGCCACGCCGCCCCCCATTTGAATTGCCGCCGACCGCGGCGCAGAATCCCGCGGAACGCCGTTGGCAGCAAAGGGAGCACGGGATGGGCAAGTTCGGCACGGGACAGGCGATCAGGCGCGTCGAGGATCAGCGGTTCCTCACCGGCACCGGCCGCTACCTGGACGACGTGGCGCCCGCGGATGCGGCCGTGCTGTATTTTCTGCGATCGCCTTTTCCCCACGGCGTCATCAGCGAACTCGATCTGGACGAAGCCCGCGAGGCGCCGGGCGTGCTCGGCGTCTACACCGCCGCGGACCTCGCGGACGCCGGCTTCGGCGATCTGCCGGGATCGGCGGTACCGAAGAGCGAGGGCCACCCCGGTCATGCCGCGCTCGGCCAGCCGCCGCTCGCGCGCGAGGTGGTCCGTTACGTCGGCGAACCCGTGGTCGCCATCGTGGCCGAGACCCTCGCCGCGGCGAAAGACGCCGTCGATCTGATCCTGTTCGACGTCGACGAACTGCCGGCGGTCACCGGCCTTGCCGATGCGCTGGCGGACGGCGCGCCGCGGGTGCACGACGACGTGGACGGCAACCTGCTCGGCATCATGACCCACGGCGATGCGGCAGCCACCGACGAGGCGTTCGCCGGTGCCCAACACGTGGTGGAACTCGAACTCGTCAACAACCGGCTGGCGCCGACGGCCATGGAGCCGCGGGGTTGCGTGGCCGTCTACGACGGCGGCGAGGATGCCTACACGCTGTATCAGGGCTGCCAGGGAGTGCACAACCTGCGCAAGCACGTGATGGCGGCCACCGGCATCGCGGAAGACCGGCTGCGCGTCGTCTCGCCGGACGTGGGCGGCGGTTTCGGCCTGAAGATGTTCCTGCAGTGCGAGACCGTGGCCGCCCTGCACGCGGCGAAGGTCATCGGCCGGCCGGTGAAGTGGCTGGCGGAGCGCTCCGAGAGCTTCCTGTCCGACCTGCACGGCCGCGATCAGGTGTCCCGCGCCGAACTCGCCCTGGACGGCGAGGGCCGTTTCCTGGCCATGCGGGTGCGCACGGACGGCAACGTCGGCGCCTACACCTCCCAGGCGGGCGCGTTCATCCCCTGGTTCGGCGCCGTCATGCTCACCGGCGCCTATGCCATCCCGGCGGCTTACGCGGAGATCCGCCTGGCGGTGACGAATACCGTGCCGGTGGATGCCTACCGGGGCGCCGGCCGCCCCGAGGCCATCTACCTGGTCGAGCGCCTGGTGGACAAGGCCGCCCGCGAGCTGGGCATCGATCCCGCCGATATCCGGCGGGGCAACTTCATCCCGCCCGAGGCCTTCCCGTACAGGACCGTGACGGGACAGGTCTACGACTCGGGCGAGTACGCGCGCCTGCTGAATGCCGCGCTCGAACGTGCCGACCGGGCGGGCTTCGACGAGCGGCGGGGGGCCTCGGAAGCGAAGGGACTGCTGCGCGGCATCGGGCTCAGCTATTACGTCGAGATCTGCTCGGCCATGGGCGGCGAGGACACCCATGTGCGGTTCGAGGAGGACGGCACGGTGACCGTGCTCATGGGCACCCAGTCCACGGGCCAGGGCCACGAAACCAGCTACGGGCAGATGGTGGCAGCGGGGCTCGGCGTGCCGCTCGAGCGCATCCGCGTGCTGCAGGGCGATACGAAGACCATCCCGACGGGCCAGGGCACCGGCGGGTCGCGGTCCATGGCCATCGGCGGCTCGGCGCTGACCCGCACGGTGGAGACGGTGGTAGAGTCCGGCAGGAAGATCGCGGCGGGGCTGCTGGAGGCGGACGCCGAGGACATCGAGTTCGAGGACGGGGCCTACCGCATCGTCGGGACCGACCGCACGGTGGAGACGGTGGTAGAGTCCGGCAGGAAGATCGCGGCGGGGCTGCTGGAGGCGGACGCCGAGGACATCGAGTTCGAGGACGGGGCCTACCGCATCGTCGGGACCGACCGCACGGTGGCGTTGCCGGAGGTGGCCAGGGCCTCCTTCGACGACGGGGCGCGGCCGGACGGCGTCCGGCCCGGCCTCGCCTCCAGCGAGCATTTCGCTCCCGAGGCCGGCACGTTTCCGAACGGCTGCCACGTCTGCGAGCTCGAGGTGGACCCGGAGACCGGCATGATCGAGATACTCCGCTACACGGTCGAGGACGACGTCGGCAACGTGATCAATCCGCTGATCCTGGAAGGACAGATCATGGGCGGCATCGCCCAGGGGCTCGGCCAGGCCCTGTTCGAGGAGGCCATCTACGATCACGACACCGGCCAGCTCCAGACCGCCACGTTCATGGACTACACCATGCCCCGGGCCGACCGGCTGCCGGGCATCGACTTCCACTACACCGAGGTGCCGT
>Ga0209947_1000149_pt1 | contig 39787 bp, 31 predicted proteins | sample SalPonR2_B_D2_MG_FD_185706 | JGI IMG/M metagenome (GOLD analysis project Ga0209947, IMG submission 185706) | Salt pond soil microbial communities from South San Francisco under conditions of wetland restoration - Salt Pond MetaG R2_B_D2_MG... ...
GAGACCTCTGTTCAGATTCATCCATTGTAGGCTTCATGAGTGCTGGGGTACTGCAAAGCCGTTTGACTTGTAGTGTTTTGTCGCAACTCATTTTTTGAGATGCGATGTGCGGGTGGAAATCCATCGGCTACTCGTTTCACCTCGCGGCTCGAGCCTTGTCGTACTCAGGGTTCATGGCCTGCTCGTCCCAGCGGGTCAGAACGCCGCGGAGGCCGTCGATGGACTCGGGGTACTGGCCTTTGTCGTCGGTTGTCTTGATCCAATCTTCCAACAGTTGCCGGTGCCGCGCCAACTCGGCGGCGTGCGCCGGGTCGCCGGCCAAATTTTTTGTCTCGTGAGGATCTGTCTCGAGGTCGTAGAATTCTTCGGGCACCCGCGTCGGCGACCACATGAACGACTGCACTGCATTCAGCTTGCCCGCCTTGTAGAGCTCGCGAGGGATCTCGACGTAATCCCGCCCGTCACGATATTGCGGCTGCATGAAGGGTCGGTCGGTGAGGAAGTTTCGTAGGTACTTGTACCGCTTGGTGGTGATCGCGCGGATGCGATCGATCGTGTAATCGCAGCGGTCGCGGGCAGAGACGACGTGGTCGCGCGGCTCATAGTCGGGCGCGAAGAAGTCCCGCCCCTCCATCCAGTTCGGGCGTTGGACGCCGGCCAGCGCGAGCGTCGTCACGGTGATGTCGATGCCACTGACCAAGTCGGCGCGGGCCTGCCCGTGCGGCAGATCGGGGCCGGCGACGACCAGCGGCACACGAATGCCGCCCTCGTAGAGCCATTGCTTATGGCGTGGCAGGCACATGCCGTGGTCGGTCCAAAAGAAGACGACGGTGTTGTCAAGCAACCCGTCGGCCTCCAGTGCATCGAGAATCTCACCCACCTCGTCGTCGGTCTGACGGATTGTGTCGTAGTGACGCGCGTACTCGCGACGCATCACGGGGTGATCGGGATAGTACGGTGCGACGGTCACTTTGGCGGGATCGGTAAACGGCGACTGAGCTTGGCCTTTAACGGCCTTCGCACGCGCCGGAGCACCGGCATATTGGCCCGAGTTCTTGCCCCCCTTGAGCTGAATCTGTGCGAAAAACGGCTTGTCTTTCGGTCGTCCTCCCCAGTGCTGCTTCGCCAGACCCATGTTCCCGGCTAGCTTGGAATAAAGGTCGTTGAATTCAAACACAAAGTTGAAGTCGTTCTTGCCTTTGCTACTTGTCACATGGTAGCCGGCACTGCGCATCACCTCGTAGACCGTCTTCACCCCTTCAGGCAATTCGATAACCTCTTCGGGCACGCGCTTGCGGCTCGAGCGGTGATTGTGGACACCCAGCGAAGTCTGCATCGCTCCCAGCGCGATCGCCGACCGCGTTGCCGAGCAGACGCCGGCGGGCATGTAGGCCCGATCGAAGCGCAGGCCGCGGGCGGCGATCGAGTCGATGTTCGGCGTGGGGACCGTCTCGTCCCCATAGCAGCCCATCCAGCCGTTCATGTCCTCGACGAAGATCCAGACAATGTTCGGCCGCGAATCAGCGGCCGAGACCATCCCAGGCAGGGTAACGCTGGTCGCGAGCATCAGGGCGAAGGCCAAGAGCAGCCGAGCCGCTGGCCGTTGGGTGCGTGAATTGTTGAGTCGCATTGAAACGCGGGACATTGTCTTGAAGACCTCGTGCAAGAAAGATGGATGAAATAGCGTAGCGAACCGATTCTCTTGTTTGACTTCTCCATTCACTCACCGGTCATGGATTGTCTGCTCCTTGGCGGGCTTCCTTCTCGTTTGCGAGTTTTGCCTCTTTCACCGCTTTTGTCGACTCGAGGATTTTCTCCCGCCACGTGCCTCGCAGTTGATCGAGGTTGGCGCGGTTGAGGGTGCTTAAGGCTTGATCATATTCGCCGCGTTGGGTTTGGATTTTCGCGATGCTTTGCAACGCCCCGTAATGATCGGCACTGCCGATGCGTTTTAGGTCAGCGACAATGGCTTGGAAAGCCAGGAACGCTCCGTCTTCATCGCCCAGGTTTCGCTGGCGGTTGTGGGCGAGCGCCAGCAAGACGGAATCACGGGTGCGAGGGGCGCTGATCCACTCTATCGCGCGACGGAGATCTGCTTCAGCTTTGGCTCCGTCTTTCATGATGGAATAGGCCCGGCCACGCAAGTGGTATCCGTCGCCACGTTTCCAGAACGGCCATCTGCTAATGTCTTCATCGCCAAATTCCACGATCACTTCGGCCGCTTTGCCTTGTGAAAGTAGTTGGTTGATCGACGCGGTTTTTCTGACGGCCTCGATCGGAATCCTTGCGATGATGGATTCGTCAGCGTCTGGGGCGAACCGTGCGGCCTGCTCGAGTGCGGCGGCTTTCTGAAAATCAGAGATCTTTTTCGTCTCGGCCAGAGCGAGAAAATTCTCGGACGTGCGGGCTCGTGTAGCCTGTTGGAAACCGAGGGCGAAATCGGTGACAGTGGGATCGGACTCGAAGGGGTGCGACCGCCCATTGTAGAAGTGGGCGAATTTCAGCGGTTCATGAAAGCCTCGCACGCCCGTCGGCGAGAACGCGCTGAGTTCCTCGCCATGCTCGCGAATCCGCTGGCGGCAAAGGTTGATGTGCCATGGAAGACTTTGGGTCGGTTTGCGTCCGACGACTTGATTGAGCGGGTCGTTTTCGTCGGAAGTGATTGGGAAACGAATCTCGACGGTCCAGTGATCCTCCGCGATGTGCGTGGCGACCTCGGCTTTCGAGTCCCAGCCCAGCGATTGGCCTTTGGCCGCGCCACGATCCAGGTCCACGATGTGACCGGCAGGACTGATCGCGATTTGGTAATACGAATGGGTCTCCGTAGCCAGTTCGATCTCCATTGCATCGCCGTGCCATATGGCGGTGTCGTCATCGCGGGTGGAGGCGATGTTCAGCTCCGATGGCGTGTCGGTTGGCGATGCCAACTTGGCCGGCAGCGCGACGCGCTCATCGCAGCGGATCGCGAAGTACAGGTTGCTGCCCTGCCATCCGGCTTTGAACGAGGTGCCAAAGATGGGCAAGCTTCCGGTTTGCAGTTCGCGGAATCGGCCGGTTGCGGCGACGGGACAGTTCTGCCAATACGCATCATCCAGTTTGCCGTCGATGACGATGTCGTACGCATCGCCAACTAGTCTCACCTTCGGGACGGGGCCACGTTTCTGTTCGAGTTGTTCAAGCTTCATCCGCAGGCCTTGAAGGTAATCGTTGATCAGGCCGAGGCGTTTGCCGTAGACACTGTCGACGCTGGTTTGGGCTTTCGCTCGATCGAACAGTTCCAGGGCTTCGTGGGCAGACTCCTTGTCCTGATCCATCTTGTTCCAATTTGCTTCGCAATACGTAAAGAAAGCGAGCATCTCTCCTGCAGCAGGGCCGTAGAACATTCGGCAGTATTCACGAAGCATCGCGTCGACATCGGCCTGGGGACCATTCCAATACATCCGCGCGGTGAAGTACACCAAAAAGTGATTGAAACCGATGTCCTTCGTCGCAAAATCCCTCGACACGCTCAGCCAGATGTCCTCGCCCGCCGAGACGCCTTTGGTCGCGTTGATGCTGTCCCCGATTGCATGGGCGGCAAAGCTTGGTAGATACCAGCCGCGACTGGTGAAGGGATAGTTTTCGAAGATGAGTAGCGGCTTGTCGGTCTTCGTCCGCCAAGCGGTACGGAGGTGATCCGGTGCTGATTCGCCTTCACCTTTCAGGCCGGATTTGTTGATCGGGCGACGGCCGCCAACGATGCAGACCTGCACGTTCGGTTCAAGCTTGTCGATGTTCAGTGGCGGCAGCGTGTACACGCCATAGGCACAGTTGAGCACTTTTGCCTTGGGATGCGTCTTGGCAATCTCTTTGGCGACGCGGTTGACGAAATCCCACACGTGATCGCTCAACAGTCCCCGTTCGTTCCGCTCGGGTGAGTCCTTCCCTTCGCACTTTGCACATTGGCAGATCGCGGTGTAGCCATCCGGCGGCATGATCGAGACAGCTTCGAATGGATAGGTATCGAGCAACGTCCGTGCCCAGCGCACGGTCTCCTGAAAGAGCTCTTCGTTGGAGTAACAGACTTGGCACTTCGAATCACCGGGCTTGAAATCGGTTTTACCTCCATAGATGGCGAACCATTCCGGATGGAGGTCAAAGACGCCTTGGTGGTTGGTCATCGTGGAAATGCCGTGAGCGATCTGCAGTCGTTCGTCATTGCGAAGACCCAACCGCATCACCCACATCGCTGTTTCGGGGCCCGCAGTACTAAAGCGGAAGTTGAATTGTCGCAACGGAAAATCGGGCCGGGCGGTTTCATCGATCCGAGTCAGCGGTATCGTGTTCATCGACGGCAGGACTTCGCCCAAGTCACCCGGCAGGTACCATCGCGCTCCGAGTTTGCGGAGGTAACCGCAAACCGCGTTGAAACTGCCTCGTTCGTCCAGCCCCCAAATTTCGAGCTGCTCTTTCGAGTCGGTGACTGCGTGATCTGGTTTACCGACATCGCCGGGCAATCGCAGCCGGTTCTTGTACAAACCGCGGGCGGGCATGCCATACGGCGCGTCGACGATTTTTTCCCACTCCGCCTGCGCCCGTGGGATGTCGCCATTATTTTGGGCGAACGGCTCGGCTGGTGCGAAATCACGGTCGTCGCCAATCAGAGCCAGCCAGTTCGCACCCGTTGCGATGCGGTACGCGCCGTCTTGCAATCCGTCTGCCTTCAGCGGGCTATGCTCGCTGGCACCGATGAAGACGTTGACGCCTTCAACAGCAGGTCGGGTTACGATCGGCAAGCGACCGCCGCTGATCTTTTCGATTTGGGTTTGGAACTCATGTGCCGCGACGCGCTGCATGCGCGTGGGATCTTCGGCGATCACGATCACCGCTTTGGGCACGCCACGGTCAACCAGAAACGTTTCGGCCAGACAAAGCGGAGTCGCGACAATGAGAAGCAACAAAACAGTGGAGACGCGGGCAATCATCGTGGTATTTCCTAACGGGAACGGGGCCGCCGATCAATTCGAGAAAATGTCTGGGCTGGGCCACCGGTCTTCAGGGCCGCGGACCCGTTCTTCAACAGGCGGCTTGACGTTGGGCCAATTCTGAGGACGAACGCGAACGATCAATCCGGGCCGGAAGCCTTCCAGGATTAGCGGAACATCGAGCTGGATTTGAATCCCGCTGCTTCCCAGAGGGGGCTCTGTCTGGACCTTCTCAACGGCCGTGATTTTGCCATCCATGCCGTCGTGGTCGGGCCACCAAGTACGAAGGGTGCTTTCGGCGGCGGCCATCTTGCCGCCGATCCCTGGCTTGAAATCTTCGTACAACGACGGGTCCATGCCGCCCAATAGCGTCGCCGTGATTGTGGCCCGGCCGAATTGACCGTAATCAATTGTCTTCACCATCGCAGGCATCCAACGGGTGCGGATGTGACGGATGTGTCGTTGGCGAACTCGCTCGGTCGCCACCTCTATCGCTGCTTCGTCGAGCCACAGATCCGACACATGAAATTGCTGATAGAGGTATCGCGGATGCCAAGTCAGAGCGAGCTGAACCGGTTGATTTTGGAATTCCTTTTTTCCCCTATTAGGCCAAGTTTCCTCGGCAATCAATTCATCCATCCCGAGCAACTCACGGCCGCGCCAAATCCGCGTCGACCGATCGATCGTCATGGTGTGTTCGCCACCAAGCCCATCGCCGCCTTCTTCCCAATCGAGGCTCGCAACCAATTCGCCTTCTGAACCGTGGATGTCCACTTGCTTCAACTTCCAGGCTTTGCCTTCACGCAAACACAAACTCGGTCCGTCCTCGAGCAGTAGCGCGTGGTTCTCTGCCGGCGCAGTCACGTCTTTTCGAGTCACCTTCGGAACAACCGAAGTCTCGGGTTCGGGCGGCAGAAAAAAACGCCCGTAGAGGACCGTGCCGATCGGAATCTCTCGCAGTTCCGTCGGTGCCCCGCGATAACGGATCATGCCGTAAGGAAGCATCGCGAAGTGGTGCAGTCGGCCTTCATGGTAGTGGCCGTCGACATGCAAACGCAGGCTTCCGCGTCGATTGACGTGATCGACAAAGACCAATTCGCCGCGATACGATTTGGATCGTTCCATCGCCGGGAATTTTCCAGCTTCCGGGCGGAAGGGTTCGTCCGCGTGAAGAACGTCGGGAGTCAGTAAAAACAGGATCACGCACATGAAGCACGAAAACGTTTTCAAAGAAGTCACCCGACCAGCACGATGTGGCAGCGACCGATTCGGTAGGTCATTGTCGTGCATGCCAAAATCATGGTCAACTTTCACTGGAAGTCTCGCGTTTAGAAAAATGATCGATCACTCGGCCACCAAAGGCGCTAGCGGGCTGTTGATTTAGTTCAAATCGTAACCCGACGCGTCAGTGAGGGATCTGTGGGTGAGAGTTAGCGGTCTGAATCCCTCGCTAACGCTTCGGGTTACGACTAAATCAACGACCCGCTCGCATCTTGCGCTGCATCAGCTCAGGTCCAGCTCGCTGTTGCTGTCACCGAAGCGGCCGGTTTCCACTCCCATTTTCTGGGCCATCACAAGCAACAGGTTGCTCATCCGCGCTTCGCTGTTAGCCGGGCGACTGCAAAGCCGATAGTGTTGGCCGGGATCGTCGAGTTGATAGCCGTCAAAGTGGCCCTGATTGAGATCGACGTGGCGCCCATGTTTCAGCCCGCAACCGGTCCCACCGGCGAGCACGAGTGGAAGGTTGGCGTTACCGTGGCTATGCCCGTACGCCATTCCGCTGCCGAACAAAGACATCGTTGAATCGAGCAACGGGCGGCCGCTCAAGTCAGGCGTTTCCGAAAGCCGAGTCAGGAAGTAACTGAACTGCTCGACGCAGAACGTGTCACTTTGAGTGAGCTTTTCCATGTGTCCGGCGTCGCCGTTGTGATGGCTCAATTCGTGCCGCGATTGTGAAATACCCAGTTCGGGAATCGCCAGCCCTTGACCTTCCAAGCCGCTGCTAAAGGTGACCACGCGGGTCGCATCGGTTTGAAAGGCCAGCACGATCAGGTCGTAAACCGTTCGGAAGTACTCACCCGCCTGAGTTTGTGGGACATCGCGATCACCACGTTTGCGATCAGCGTCGTCGATCTTCGGACGCGGGACGTCCAGCCAAGCATCGGCTCGCTTCGTCCGGATCTCGGTCTCCCGGACGGCGCTGAGATACTGATTCATCCGGCCTTTATCTTCGGCACCCATTTTACGCTCGAGCGAACGGACTTCTTCTAGGTTTGCGTCGAGCACGCTTCCTTTGCGGCGCAGGGCACGCCGCTGCGACTCGGTGCCGTTCTTGGGTTCTTCGAAAAGGTGAGCGAAAATCTCGCTGCAACGGCTCATACCAGGCAGCCGGATTCCGTCCGCAGTCCAGGCAAGCGACTCGCCTTTGTTGGAGATCTCCAAAGAATGAAAACGTGTGTGAGGCGAGGTCACTTCCGCGATTTGTTGGTCGACGGAGATCGTGTTGCGATCGGTCGGACCGAGCTGTCCGCCGGTGAGCCAGATTTTTTGGCAATTGTGATGATGCCCCAAGCCGCCCGGATGATGCAGCCCGCTGACCGGCGTGATGACTTGGCGATGTTTTTCGAGCGGCTTGAGTGACCGGGAAAACGTGTAGTCCTCCCCAGGGCTGGTAATCTGATAGTCGAGCGTATTGACGCCGTTGGGAATGTAAACGAACGCGCTCCGCCGCGGCGTCTCGGGCTCCGCCGCGTGTGCCGAACGCATGCAATCAAGCAGCGGCAACGCGATAAAACTGCCCAGCCCACGCAAAGCGTGACGGCGATCGATCCGATAGGATTGTGTCATCGTTCAGTTCCTTTATGGTTTGCTTCTATCGTTTCCGCATCAATTCCGACAAAGCCACCGCACTGACGATGTCTTTCAAATGATACTCTTTCTGTTGGGCTTCGATCACGATCGCTTCGATGTCTTGTCGGTCATCCACGGTCAAGACGCGACGTAGCGCGTACGTGCAGAGGTGCTCGACAAACGCATGAAGAAATTTTTCGCGGTCGTCGAGCAACTGAGCTTTGAACTGTTCGGCGTCGTTGAAAGTGCGGCCGTCGGGCAGTTTGCCGCTGGCATCGACGGGCGGATCGTCGCCGGTTCCACTGGCGACTCGCTCGTGCGTCCGCCACTGACCGATGGCGTCGAACTGATCGAACGCCAACCCGAGCGGATCGATGTTGCGATGGCAGGCGGCACAATTCGCATTCTTGGCGTGGGCTTCGATCTTTTGCCGGATCGTTGCCTTGGGGCTGTTCGGTGGGTTCGGTTCGATGGGGTCAACGTTGGCCGGCGGTGGTGGCGGCGTCTTGCCAAAGATCGCTTCGCTGACCCAAACACCTCGATGCACCGGACGATGCCGGGTTCCGTCGGAGGTCAGCCCGAGGATTGCACCGCTGGTCAGCAATCCACCGCGGTGATCGTCCGGTCGCAGCGACACGCGTTGAAACCCGGACGTCTTTGGTGAGGGCAATCCATAGAATTCACAAAGTCGCGGATTGGCCATCGTCCACTCGGAGTCGATGAAGGAATCGATCGACAGATTGTTGTCGAAGACTTCATGGAAGAACTGCACGACTTCCTCTCGCATGCTTGCTTCGAGCCACACGTCGTAGTCGGGATAAAGCTTCGCGTCGGGCGGGAACATGCCGAGGCGATGTAGTTGCAGCCACTGTCGGGGAAAATCCTCGTTGAACCGGTCAATCTTTGGGTCGGCGAGCATGCGGTCGACTTGTTTTGCAAGCCCATCGCCACTGAGCGTGCCCGCTTGTGCCGCTTCCGACAAAGCGTCGTCAGGCATTGAGCTCCAGAGAAAATACGAAAGCCGCGAAGCGAGTTCCCAGTCATTGACTTGCTCGCGCGGTTGCGGGTCGCCTTCGACGACATAGGTAAAATTCCGCGAAGTCAGCACGCCGAGTAATGCGACTTGGTAAGCGGACGTGACGTCTTCACCCGCGGCCCGTTCCGATTGGTAGGCGGTCAGGTAATGCCGCAGTTCTTCACCCGCGACGGGCCTCCGCCAAGCACGCTCGGCGAATTGCCGCAGGTGTTCGGCGACCGCTTCGGGGGACGCGTCGGTTGGTGGCAGCACGCCCTGTCGCGATGCACGCTCTTCTTCGCTTTCGATCGGTCCTTCCCATTCGATCCAGTCAAGCAACACGGTCGAGAAGATCCCGTTGCCTTGCTCGTCGAACAGCTTTGGAGCCGTCGGATTGAGCAGACGGGTTTCACTGCTGTGTGTGAAGACGTAGAACGACTGGGACAGGGCGTTGCGATAGTGGCCACCCTTTTGTCGATCGATGATGTCGGTCGCGACGACGTTGAATTCGAGGCTGGTGGGCATTTCCAAAAACACTTCGAACTCCACTATCTCCGGTGCATCTTCGGGTGCCACGATGTCCAGCTCGATCAATCCCTCGTTGGTCTCTTCGCCCGTGCTTTTGCCGATACGAAGATGCGCCGTCTGACCACCCGGCGGGCGGATGCCACTGACTTGCATGCGAGCACGATAGAGCCCGCTGTGTTCGGGCCCTGTTGGACCGAACCAGTTTGGCCGGAACGCCTGCTGCAACCGACCGGGAAAGATCAACGCCCGCAGTGGCCGCTTGATTCCGAATCGATCGAGGTAGGCTTGTTGTTGAGCCCCGCCGTTGTAACGGATGTCAGCGCCCGTCTTGCGGACCGTTTGTGCTGCGATGGGTGTCTTGGGAAACGCACGATCAAGCACGAGCTGGGCGGCGCGGTAATAACGCTCGACGTGAGAAGGGGCAAGCGAAAGTTGCGAACCAATGCGTTCGTAGCCGTGCCAGAGGGGGTCGGCATTCAACTCGCCAGGCTGAGTCGGGTCGTAACGCACACCCAATAAATCGTAAACGGTATTTTGATATTCGCGTCGGCTGAGTCGATAATGGGAGACGGGCGGTCGTGCCGCCATCCGTGCGGCGCGGCCTTGACGAATTCTCGCGTCGAGTTGCCCGATCACACTTGCGATCTCGTTCTCGGTCGGTTGAGGTTCCTCTTCCGGCGGCATCTCCCCTGCGTTAATGCGTTCGACTATCTCCGCCCACAGGTGGCTGTCGGCGGACGATTCAAAATCACGCGACAATTGATCGATCCGAAGGTCCCGCTCCACTAGGTCGGGTCCGTGGCACCGAATGCAGTGCGTTTTCAAGAACGTCTCGACCGGCTCAAACGGTTCGTTCGCCACAGCAATCGTCGTCTCCACAAAGAGGACGACGAGGATGAAACTCAGACGCAACATGGAGAGTTCTGTAATCGAGGTGGGAGATTGTAGCGGCGGTTGCACGCCGGAGTCACAGCGTTTGATGTCGGTGGGTCCGGAGGTTCATCTTACAATGCCACGTTGGCGGATGCTTGCTTTTTTGTCGCACGATCCTTAGCCGGTCAAAGTTTCACTGGATCTGCTGCGGTTCCAGTACGACATGTTTGATGCTTTGACGCTTCCACGTGTAGGTGATGTGGACTTTCTGATCTGTCGTTTGGATCACTGCGGGATAGGAAAATTCGCCTCGATCCCGTTCCAGCGTCAGGACAGGTTTCCAATGCCGACCATCTTTCGAGATCGCAACATTTAGCATGTTACGTCCTGCCGGAAACGGCCCGCCGCGCACCGAGTGATTGTAGATCAGCAACTGCCGGCCATCGGCAAGCGTCACTGCATCGGTACCCGAGTTCGGGTTCGGCAGTTCGGTCGCGGTCATTTGGCTCCAGGTTGTTCCACGATCAGATGACCAGCTCTGTGCCAGCACTCCTTCCTTGCTGCGACAGAGAATTTGCATTCGTCCGTCCGCATAGGTCAGGATGCTGGGCTGAATCGCATTCCATTTGGAGGCATCGTGGATCGGTCCAATCACTTTCCAGGTCTTACCGAAGTCGCGGGTGACTTCGAAGTGAACTCGCCAGCCTTCGTGTTCCGTACTACTGGGGCAAAGGATGGCTCCGTCCTTCAGTTGGATCGGCTTATTCTTGACCGGTCCAATCAGATGAGGTACACGCTCGCCCAACGCTTTGGCCTCGCCAAGCTTCCACGGCGCTGCCCATGTTTTTCCATCGTCCTTGGAAACCGTTAGCATGCCCCACCAGTTGTCCGCCCCTCCATCGATTCGGGGTACGACTTTGTAGAACAGCATTAGCGGTCCATCGGTGGGTTGAAACAGCACAGGATTGCCGGTCCGATGATCCTCTTGTTCTCCCTCGGAACCATCCACAACTTCGACGGGCTTGAGCCACTTGCCATGGCTTTGCCGTGAGAGCCAAATCGAATTATCGACATGCGGTTCATTCGTCCCACCAAACCATGCCGCAACCAGCCCCGATGGGGTTTCGACAAGCGTAGAGGAGTGGCACTGTGGCGTCGGCTTATCGTCGATGGGATACAGGAGCTTGGCCGAAAGATAACCGTTCTGGCCAACACTTGCTAAGAGTGGAAGTGTCGCTTCTTCTGCGCGGGCGAGAGCGGTTGCAATGCAACAGACGGCGACTACGAAACGAATCTTCATCGATGACCTCTGTGGTGGAGAAGCTGGCTAATTCGACCGAGTACGCGCCCTCTTGAGGAAGCCGTTTAATCAGCACCCGGTTCGGTGCGGGGCGTGGGGTTTGCGACGTAGCCGGGGGGGCGCTGCTCGGTGCCCAGGCGGTTGCGATCTCCGAGGCTTTTTCGTATCGATTCGGCGAGTTGTTGCAAGCGTTTGACCACGTCAGGATGTTGGTCGGCAACATTGTTCACCGAGCCGACGTCGTCGATCACGTTGAACAGAAGTGGTGGTGTTGCTCCGCTGTGAAGCGCCAGGTCGTCTGTTCGGAAATGCGGATGTTTATCAAATCCAGTCAAAGGCAAGAACAACTTCCAGGGGCCGCTGCGGACCGCTTGAAGCTGATCCCGATCGTAATAAAAGAACGCTTCGTGCGGCGTCGGTGCGTCTTTAACGCCATGGATTAGCTCGCGAATGTCGCGCCCGTCGATCGTGCGGTTGGGCGGTGGATCGCCCCCGGCGAGGTGAGCGAATGTGGGTAGCAAGTCCATCGTCGTTGCCAGTTCTTGGCAAGTCGACGCCGCCGGAATGCGGCCCGGTTGCCACATCATCGTCGGCACGCGAAAGGCGCCCTCGGCGGTCGTGTAGCCTCGGCCGGCGAGCGGGCGATTGGTACCTCGGCTGAGTGCTTTCATGTCGCGTGCCATCGGCGAACCGTTGTCCGAGGTCCAAACGACGAGGGTTTGTTGGTCGATGTCCAGTTCGACCAGTTTGTCGAGAATCTGGCCGATCGACCAATCGAGTTCCTCCACCGAATCGCCCCATGGGCCATTGCGGCTGCGGCCTTGGAACTCGGGGGCTGTGAAGGGGGTGCTGGTGCTGCCGGGCATCGCATGGGGCAGGTACAGAAAGAACGGGCCCGCCTGGTTTTGTTCAATGAATTCCAACGCCTGCTGCGTGTATCGTTTCGTCAGTGAATTCCGATCGACTGGCGCCTCCACCACGGTTTCGTGTTCCATCAACGGCAGCGGAGGCCAAGCATTCCCGTCGAGTCGCGGGGCGATTCGCCGTCCCACTTCTTGGGTCATGTCGTCGCTATAAGGGATGCCAAAAAAGAAATCAAAGCCTTGACGAGTCGGCAGGAATTCAGGTTGGTCTCCCAAGTGCCACTTTCCAATTATTCCCGTTTTGTAACCGAGTGACCGCAAGACTTCGGCGATCGTCACTTCTTGTGGATGCAAGCCGTACGGCGAGACGGGACGCAAGACCAGTCCGTCGCGAGGGTTGTCGTGCATGCCGACGCGTTGGGCATAGCATCCCGTCATCAAGCTCGCTCGCGACGGCGTGCAGACTCCCGCGGTCACACAGAAGTGGGTGAACTTACGGCCTTCCCTCGCCATGCGATTCAGGTTGGGGGTGCGATGAATCGTCGACCCGAAGGGTTCGATATCTCCGTAACCCAAGTTGTCGCAAAAGATCACAATGAAGTTGGGCTTCGTCGCCGCTTGCAAGGCGGCAGCGGACAGCAAGAGCACGGCGCTGGTGAGTAGCGTGCGGAACAGCAGGTGGATCAGCATAGGGCAGGGCGGGAAAGGGGAGGCGGCGATGGAAGGATTGGTAGTTAAAGAGCACGCAGCCGCTGGGGGCTCGCATGCAAGCCGCCAGTGTTATGGTTAGGCGATGATGCCGTTTATCACATGGCCGGCGACGTCTGTCAGTCGGAAGTCGCGACCGGCGTGGCGATAGGTCAATCGAGTATGGTCCAACCCCAGCAAATGCAAGATCGTGGCGTGCAGGTCGTGGATATGTACCTTGTCTTCGATCGCGTAGTAGCCGTAATCGTCGGTCGCTCCATACCGCAGGCCGCCTCGTACACCTCCTCCGGCCAGCCACATCGTAAAGCCTTCCGGATTGTGATCGCGACCATCATGCCCCGCACCCTGACAAGTTGGCGTCCGCCCGAACTCGCCACCCCATAACACCAAGGTGTCATCGAGCAAGCCGCGTGACTTCAGATCTTGCAGCAAACCGGCGATCGGTTTATCGACTTCGGCAGCGTTCTGTTGGTGTCCCTTGCGCAGATTTCCATGTTGGTCCCACTGGACTTCGGAGTTGCTGTGACTGACCTGAATAAAGCGAACGCCGCGTTCAGCAAAGCGGCGTGCCATCAGGCATTGGCGACCGAAGTCGGCAGTGCGCGGATCATCCAGACCGTACTGCTTGAGCGTGTCGGAAGTCTCGTCGGAAAGTTCGAGTGCCGTCGGCATTTCCGTTTGCATTCGAAAGGCAAGTTCAAACGACTGAATCCTGGCTTCCAATTCCGAGTGTGGCCCAATCGATTCGAGATAGTCCGCATTGAGCGATTGCACGAAATCCAACTGCTGTCTTTGGGTGACTTTGTTCAGGCTTGCATTCTGGATGTACTTCACCCGTGCCTGCTCGGATGACTGGCTAGCGTTTCCCAGCGGCGTACCGGCATGATTGGCTGGCAGAAAAGCGGAACCCCAGTTCTTCGTGCCGCCATGGGCGAGCGTCGGGCAGATGGTCACGAAACCTGGCAGGTTTTCATTCTCCGTGCCCAATCCATACGTAATCCACGCGCCCATGCTGGGTCGCACGAAAGTATCGCTGCCAGTGTGGATTTTCAGGCATGCCCCACCGTGTGCGGGATTCGAGCCGTGCATCGAGTTGACAATGCAGAGGTCATCAACGTGCCTGGCGACATGCGGAAACAGTTCGCTGACAGGAGTCCCGCTTTCACCATGCGGCTTGAATTTCCATGGCGAGGCTAAGAGGTCTCCCGTAGGGGCAAACTGGACTCGTGGCTTCTCGAATGGCAAGGCTTGGCGATCGTTTTTTTGAAGCAGCGGTTTGTAATCGAACGTGTCGATCTGAGATGGGCCACCCTTCATAAACAGGAAGATGATCCGTTTTGCCTTAGCAGGAAAGTGGCTTCGGTCGGCGGTGATTCGTTGATTGCTTTGAACGTCGAATCGGTTCTCTGCAATAGCCTGTCGAGTAAGCAGGGATGACAACGCTAAAGAGCCAAACCCAGTGCTGGTTTGTTTCAGCCATGCTCGTCTTGAATGGATCATGTTATCGTTTCTCTCCTGCTGCCCGAAACGCATTGCTCTTGGTGCAAGTCCGGTCATCGTACATACAAAAACTCATTGGAGGACAGTATTGATTGGCAGAGCACTTGCCAGCAAGCGACTTCCTGCATGCCGGGATCGGCTTCGTGTAGGCTGGTAAGAAAGTCCTTGACTTGCTGCGTTTCATCCGGTGTGGGAGGCCGTCCGAGGGCTTCTTCAAACAAGCGCGTCGTGCGCGATTCGAAAACGGGTTCCGCTGCGATCAAACGTGTCGCCATGGCAGTGCTCCGTTCGGTCATCCACTGGGAGTTCATCAAGAATAGGGCTTGCGGGGCGATGGTGCTGGTATCGCGACTACCTCGAAGAACGCTGGCGTCGGAGTAATCGAACAGTTGAAACATGTCGTACAGGTGATTGCGAATCACCGGGAGATAAATCGAACGCCGAAACAGGTTGTAATCCGATTTGTCCTCGGATGTGTGATTAAAAACCAGGGTGCGGTTTTTCGTGGTTAACAGTCGGCCGCCCATTGTCGGATCGAGTTGTCCGCTGACCATCAACAGCGAATCACGGATCGCTTCGGCTTCCAAACGTCGCACATCGAACCGCCCATACCAGCGGTTGTCGGGATCGGCTTGTGCTAGTTCGGGATCGCTGCGGCTGCTTCGCTGGTACGTTTCCGACAGCATGATCAGACGATGCATCGATTTGATCGACCAATCCGATTCGATAAATTGAACGGCCAGCCAATCGAGCAATTCAGGATGGGATGGTCGCGCACCCTGCAGTCCAAAGTTGTCGACCGTCGTGACTAACCCTTTACCAAAGTGCCAACGCCACAGACGGTTGACCATCACTCGAGCGGTTAAAGGGTGATCGGCGCTGGTCAGCCAATTCGCGAACTTCAAACGTCCGCTACGGTCGGCGGGCAACGCCGGCTGTTCGTCCCCAGCAAGCACGCGTGGGAAACGTCGTGGGACCACCTCACCCAGAGTAAGGTGGCTACCGCGAACGTGCACGGAAACATCGGTTACGGTACCGTCCGCGACGGCCATTGCGAATGGCATGGGGGGCGCGGAAGCCTTCAGCGATTGGAGTTCCTCACGCAGTTTGGCGATCGTCTGTTGCGTCGCTGCGGGAAATCGTTGCTCGATCGTGTCTGCCTGCCCTTCTTTCTGCTCCGGGGTCAGCGCCGTTTTGGCTTCGCGGAGCAGGGTGTCGAGCTGCGCTTGCTTATCCGAGACCTGTTGCGCGTGCCGCTGTTGGAGTGCGAGATCCTCAGGACCCGCGATGGAAATTTCGTTCCATTTGGCAACCTTCTTAAACGACTCCATGGTACGAGTGCTCTTGAAGATGCCGGCTAGAGCGTAGTAGTCGGTGTGCTCGAGTGGATCAAACTTGTGATCGTGGCAACGGGCGCAGCCAAGAGTCAACCCCATCAAGCCACGTCCGATGGTATCGATCTGTTCGTCGATAATGTCCATTTCCATCTTCTGTTCGTCGACTTCGGCCAGCACCTTGGGCCCCAAGGAAAGGTAACCCGTGGCAGTCAGACGCTCGCGACGCAAGCGATGGTCATTACCGGAATCGAGCAGGTCGCCGGCGAGTTGTTCGGTAATAAATTCGTTGTACGGTTTGTCCTGATTGAACGCATCGATGACGTAGTCTCGATAACGCCATGCGTTTCCATGAGCGGCATTTTCATCCAGGCCATTGGAGTCGGCGTAGCGTGCCACATCCAACCAATGACGTCCCCAGCGTTCACCGTATTCTGGAGAGCTGAGTAGCCGATCGACAAGCCTCGCAAACGCGCCGGCGGAATCGTCTGCAAGAAACGCGTTGATCTGTTGGGGTGTTGGTGGCAGCCCCGTCAGGTCGAGCGTGGCGCGGCGAATCAAAGTGCGTTTGTCCGATTTTTCCAGTGGCTTGAGGCCTTGTTGCTGTAAAGCCGTCGCAATGAACGCATCGATCGGATTTGGGGACGATGATCCCGCTGTGGAGGCCAGGTCGGTCGAAGGAAGTGGGCTGGCGATCGGTGGCTGAAAAGCCCAGTGTTGGCGGGCTTGCGTTAAGTCGATGCGTGAGCGGGGACGATCGACTTCGGTCCGCCCGCTGTCGGGATGAGGCGTTCCCATTGCGACCCACCGGGTCAGGTCCGCGATTTGGCGGTCGGACAGTTTTTGCTCGGGCGGCATGCGTAGATCGGAATCGTCATAACGAACCGCCGTAATGATCAGGCTGCGGAGTGGCTGTTCAGGAATCACTGCGGGTCCCGCTTTTCCACCCGACAAAATGCCAGCCAGCGTGTCGAGACGCAGTTCCGCTTCCTGCTCCTGTTCCCCGTGGCAGGCCTGGCAATGTTCGAACAGCAGCGGCCGGATTTTCTTTTCAAAGAATTCGATCTGCTGGGCGTCCGGAACGGCCGTGGTTGTTTGGTCGGCCTCTAGGCGGTCGGTTTCTTGGGCAGATAGGAGTGGGCTCCAAACCAAGACCAGCACGATGGCTCTCGCAAGACTTTCAAGCGGTGTGTTTTTCATCCGTCTTGGTTCTCCTGTCGGCGCTAGTGTTGCCGGTTTAGGGTTGGAACTGAACATCGCTGGTCACCATCGCGCCACGTTGGTCGGTCACCGAGACAAACCATGTGTTGGCTTTTGTTGGCGGTTTCCCGAAGGTTAGTTCGTGGTCATGAATCTCTGCCGGTGAGCTTTGCCAGGTGCGTTTGGAACGCAGGCCCGTATCGACGGTGTAGTGGAGTGTTGCGGACTTCAGCGGAACAGAGCTTGTGAAGGGGATGCGGATCCTATTGCCTTGACGAATTGGCGTTTGCAGTAGAGGCAACGGATCGCCCTCGCGGCAATATGAATCGATAAACCAACCGATCTCCAGAGGTTCCCAGCCCGGGGCGTGGCCATGCCGCATCTGCACTTCGATTCGCATCTGTTTGGGGCCCGGTACGGCGGCAAAACTTTTTTGGTAACTATCAAGCGGATAGTGAATATCGTTGGTGCCGTTGACGAACAGGATGGGGACTTGGCATTCAACAAGCAAGCTTGAGGGGTCGTAAGCCTCGATCCAGGTTTTGCGTCGCGACCCCAGTTTGTCGATGGCCGGTTTCTGTACCGATTCTCCCTCAAAGAGAAAGCCGCAGCCATAAACCGGCACGGCAGCTTGAAAGCGATCATCGATCGAAGCAACGAGGCACGTCGTATAGCCGCCCCAACTGATTCCCGTCACCGCCGTATGGTTCGCATCGACTTCAGGAAAGGACCGCAGCAACGAATGAGCACGGATGACATTTGCAACGGCGTGATAAGGCCAGTCGTCGGAAACATCCCCGCCGATGCTGTCGAATTTCTCAGCGTGTCCGTGCGATGGGCCCCCGTTGGGCAAACGCGTTCGCGTGCCTGGTCGGGCGGTTTGGTTTCGCACCGGAACGCCGGTCGGATCGTAAAGCGGCGCGACCGGTTGGTTGCCGGATAAGTCCATTGCGATGGCGGCGTAACCTCGCTTCGCCCACAACCAAGTCCATTCGGCAAACGCCGTCCCGCCACCACCGTGGATCAAAACGACCGCGGGAAACGAAGCCTTCGAATCGGAAGGCACCTCGCCGATTGTCAGTGGAGATGCATAGAAGGCGAACGCCTCCGTCTTTTGGCCTTGAAACGGTTCGCCGCTGTACAGCAACGAATGGATGGGGCCTTTTTGGTCGATCCACCGCATCGCGGGCGTGCGTTTCAGTTCCGCCAAATCCCAGCGTGCCGAGGCTCGGGGCGGCTGAGTGGCTGGAGGTTCCGCGAACGAAAGTCGAACTCCAAACAGACAGAGGATGAACCCCATCAGGCATCTGCATGAGACGGAAGCAAAGCATTGCAAAAACATATTCATTACCATGACAAAAAACGAAATCAAAGGAATCGGCTTGGACTACGGTGAATTCGTCTGCAGTTGATGGATCAAGTATTCCGTTGGCGACTTGTATTTTGTGTTGGGAGCCCCAGGGTAAATCAAGTCACAAGCGACGCCAACTTCATCGCAGCGTTGTTGCAGTTTGACGCCGAAGTTCGCGGTGTGCGTGGGGTCTTTTTGGGCTTTTCCGACGGCCGGTTTTGCGGAGTAAAACAAGCCGACGGGAGGATCGTCGGCGGTGACCAACGCATAGGGTGAGTACTCTTCGATCCACGGTAGGATTTTTTCACGGTCCTGCAGGAACTGTTCAAAGGCACTGATTTTCTTGTCTCGATCTCCGGTGATGCCGAACGCGTGAGCACCGTACCGACTATTCGGTGTCCATTGTTTCATCTGCAGCGGGTCGAGAGAGGTTTGCGCGCCGATCACCGCGGCACACAGGAGCCGAGTCGACTCGCGTCCGACAGTATCGCTGCCTTGTGGTTCGGCTAGGTCATCATGAAACGCCAGCCACAGACTCGAACAGGCGCCGGCCGACCCGCCGGCCGCGCCGATGCGATTCCTGTCGATCTGCCACGGTTCGGCTTGGCTGCGGATGAACTGCAGCGCCCGAGCGGCATCATGCAGTGGTGCCTTGACCGGTGGCTGAATCTTCGCTGCGTTGGCGTGGCTGATTAAGCGGTAGTTGATCGCTGCGACCGAGATACCGGCATCGAGCAATTGCCGCACATTGGCAAAGCGTCCGACTCGCTCCTTTGTGCCGCTTTGCCAACCGCCACCATGTACCACCAGCACCAAGGGTGTGAGTGTCGTCGATTTCGCTTGCCAGAAGTCCAGCACATGCCGCTCGTGTTCTCCGTAACGCACCTCGGCGAGCGTCGGTGTTGGAGTTGGCAACGCACCGTTAGCAGCTTGAGCGGGCCGAACGGAAGATGGTGGTTCGTCTGCGGAAAGTGGGACGGACGCACAGAGAAACAACCAGTAACTGCACAGCATGCCAATTAAAGGCAGCATGCGTGATGTGTGCAGAGATCTTGTTTGCATGGGAAGCTTTCGTGAGATGCCGTGGGGCAGGGCGACTGCAAAGGATGCACGTCGGCGGGGCAGGGGACGGGCGGCAAGCCTCGCACTTCACCAAGCGTTCAGGTTTGTGACCGCTGGGCAAGGTCTAGTTTAACCAATCTGAAGGGCCAGCAGGGAGAGTCACGGTTTGTCGGCCGTCGGAGTTTGCTGGCCGTCGCAGGCACCCCTTGTTCGCGATCTGCGAATGAACAAATGATGAGGAGAAGCCGGATATGCAGATTAAGAGCAGGGGGCTCTCACAGCAGAGGCCTAAAACAGCCTCCCCAATAGCCGTTGGGGCGAGCGTTCCGCTTTGGCCGGGTTTGAGGATGCACGTTACTCGCTATGTCTGCAGAGGGGGCGGTGGGGCGCGTCCTGCATCGCGAGTCGCATTCGCTTGCTGTTTTGTCTTCGTACACAATCACTTCGATGACGCCATCAGCTCAACCGGCCAGTCCCTCAGCAGAATCTAGACTGCCGAGGGTCCGGTCGGCGGACGTTTCACTTGCGTGCAGGTACCTATCAAGCGACAAGTCTCGAATTCGCCAAGGCCACGCCGTGTCGTACCATTTGGCACGCGTAACCCCATTCATTGTCGTACCAGCTCATCACTTTCACCAAATTGCCGCCGACGACTCGAGTCATCTCAGCATCGACAATCGAGCCTCGCGAATCGGCGATGATGTCGGACGAAACCAGAGCGTCGTCGGTGACGCCCAGGACTCCTCGATACCGCTCGCTACCCGCTTCTTCACGCAGGAAGTCGTTGACCTCTTCGACCGAAGTGTCGCGTTTGGTCAAGGCGACGATATCGGCGATCGAGCCCGCTGGCAGCGGCACTCGCAAGGCAACGCCGTCGAAATCTTTGGTCAAGTCCTGCACGGACTTTGTCGTGGCCGATGCAGCGCCGGTGCTGGTCGGCACCATGTTGGCGGCGGCTGCCCGGCCGCGCCGAATCTTTTTGCTCGGCCCGTCGACCAGTTCCTGCGAAGAGGTGTATCCGTGAGTGGTCGTCATCACCGATTTCTCGATTCCGATGCGACGATCGAGGATCTCCATCACCGGAGCGACACAGTTCGTTGTGCAACTGGCCGTGGAAATGATCGGAGAGGAAGCCACACGTTCCAACGGGGTCGCACCATGAACGACCATCGGCACATCATCCGATTTTGGCGGAGCCGACAGGATGACCTGCTCCGCTCCGGCGTCCCGATGATGCTGCAGGGCATCCTTGGTACGGAACACACCGCTGCATTCAAAAACCATCTCGACACCGAGTTCCTTCCAAGGCAACTTTTTGGGTTCCTGTTCCGACAACACTCGTAGCGGGCTGCCGTCGATCACCAATTGCTCGCCATCGATCTCAACCGTTTTGGGGTAACGGCCATAAACCGTGTCGAATCGCATAAGGTAGGCGAGGTTTGCAATGGGGACCAAATCGTTCACCGCCACTACTTCGATGTCCGGGGTATCGAGCAATATCTTCAGGGTTGCTCGCCCAATCCGTCCCAGTCCATTAATCGCGACTTTCATCGAAACTCTCCTTGGTTTGCTTTCGAGGGTAGTTATCTGCCAGGATTCGGATGTTCAAGCAGACTCTGCGTTAGTACTCCCGGAGTCTGCTGAACGTTCTCAATACATTAGGTTCTGCATGTTGCGTTCCTTTGAAGCGGTCCGCGGACAAGGAGATGCACCTGACGGCGATCGGTGAGGAATCGCTGGAGACTTGTACTAAGCAATGAGCGATCAATAAGTGTCGGGTACCTTTTGTGCGAAGCACCCGAAGGACGAGTTCCTCGCAAAAGGTACCCGACGCTTTTTTGTCACACGATCCTAAGCTTTGTTCTTTTCGTGTCAGTGAATGCCGCGCAGGATTCATCACCATCGGACGGCAACAGCACGGATCACGACGATGCCTAAGGCCATGATGGCGAACACCCAAAAGAAAATCGTCACCGCCGCTGTGGTGCGCTCGTCTTGACGCCTGGCCTGCTCTGGATTCAATGGCGGCCTTTGTTGATCCGGCTCATAGGCATTGTCCGCTTCCAAGGGAAGTTCCTTTGCATGCCGACGTCCATGTCGATAATCGGGGGTCGACGCAGCGATCAAGAGTGCGACGAAGACCGCCGCGACGAGGAATCCCACCCAGGGAACGCCCCAAGCTCGCGGACCGATCGGCTCCGCCCAAACGCCGAAGGCTAGGGTTGCCAGAAATAGAATGGCGAAGAACCAACCGATACCGGTCCACGGTCCTCGGTAGCCACTGTACGCAAAGGCGGCACCGACAACTAACACGACAACGGATACTGCCAGCAGGGTGGCTAGCCACTCCATGTTGGACTCCAATGGGCTGTGGGAACACGGGGGGATGTGTGCCTCTAACAAGAGGCCTGTCGTGATTAATCCTTGGTTTGCACTGCGAACTGCCAGTGGTATTTATCAATGTCGGCTTTGGCAGAGATCAGCATGTCTTGAGCAACCGTGTCATGTTCGCCAAGATCGGAAATCGAGCCGCGCAGTAGGCCGCTCATCTTCGCTAGGCGTTCCTTCAGGAGGCGGACCATTTTGGTGTCAGGAGTAAATCCCGTTGGCCCTGCCTCCAGACGACTCTTCGACTGAACCGTCGCCACACGTCCATCGACAGGCACGCCGAGCGCGAGTGAGCGTTCGGCGATCGTGTCAATGTGCTGACTGAGCAACTGCGCGAACTCGCCACTCGCTTCATGAACAGCATAAAAATGTTGTCCTGTGACGTTCCAATGCACCTGCTTGGAAATGCGTCGCAAGTGAATCAGATCGACCGTGATCTGGTTGAGCACTTTGCCAATTTTTTGTCGTGAAGCTTGATCGCCCAGCGGGACTGCAAGCTCCGGCCGCGAGGCAATGTCGGATTTGCCAGAGGCACGCTTTCTCTGACCATCTTGTCCCTCGGCCTCCATGCAGGGAAACCAGAGAATAGCACTTGCTGCCAGAAGGGCGAGCAAGCGTCGGGTTGGGGTAATGGATGGCATCGGATTCCCTTTGTAACAGCAAGGCGTTAGGGGTTGGAAGGCGTTACAGGCACTGATGTGGTTGGCATTCAACGTGCTGGTTCGGCCGGAGCGGAAACCGCTTCGAGCGTTTGTTCACACACGTCGGGCTGGTCCGATTTAACCGCCAAGTCTCCCAGAGAAATGATTCCTGCCAATCGCTTGCGATCGTTGATGACAACCAGTCGGCGAATCTGCTTTTGTTCCATCAAGTGTGCCGCTTCGGGAACCTCCTGTTCTTCAAAGCAGTAATAAACCTCCTCCGTCATCACCTCTTTGACCGTGGCGTTGTTGGGATCGGCGCCACTGGCGGTCGAACGGATGGCGATATCGCGATCGGTAATCACCCCGACCAGTTTGTCTTCGTCACCACAGACAGGCAGCAAACCCACGTCCAGCGTACGCATCTGCTCCGCCGCGTCACGGAGTTTGGCGTCGGGGCGAATACACTTGACGCTCGCGGTCATCACTTCACGGACTTTCATGGTTGACTCCAAAGGTATCGAGATAGATCTAGTCGTGTCGAATTCAGCAACGCAGCCGACAAATCACAAGTCGCTTTGCTCGGCCTATTCGACGATTTCTTCGGCCGCTTCGGCCGCCCTTTGCGCTGCGTCTTTGGCTGCATCGGCCGCATCGCTAGCAGCCTCGGAAACCTCTGCCGCCGCCTTTTCAGCTGGGGTAACCGGTTCCGGAGTAAGTTCCTCGGCTGCCTCGGCCGCTTCGCGAGCCAGCTCCGCTGCTTCCTCAGCGCTCTCGGCGGCTTCTTCAGCACTCTCTGCCGCTTCGCTGCTTTCGACCGCTTCTTGGTCGCCCGCTTGGTCTCCGTTTTGGCTCAAGTCGTCGCAACCTACCGCGACAACGCCCAGCAGCAGGGCGAAAAAAAATCGCCCGAATGTGGATAGTGAACAGGACATCAACGTTTCTCCGTAAGGCATTACAAGGGACTTCGCATTGCTGGATTCGGTGAAGAACCGGCGAGAACGCGTCACAGCACGTCGCCTCCGAAAGGCTCTCTTACACCAGCGCCATCCGTGTGGTCTTTAATAAACCACGGCTCTAATCATTCCTTGATTTGCAAACCTCGTGCCTCTTTGGCGGGCGGCAGGATTTCTGTGATGGACACGTTATGCGACATTCGAATTTATGCGGCGTGCGAATCATGCCCCATCTTGTTTGCCGGTTCTTGCGTTTGAATGGATTTGGAATCCGCCAGCCCGTCCTCTTCCAGCTCAATTTTTAGCGAGATGAACTTCATCAGGTCTTTCAGTGACAGCAAGCCCACCAGGCGGCCTTGCTGGACAACCATTAAACGTGAACTGCCGGAGCGACTTAATTTTGTCAACGCGTCCATGGCATCGGCATCAGGATCGGTTGTGTTTTCTTGATCGCACCGTTTGGCGACCTCAGAAACCAAGGTCTGAGCCCATTTGTCACGCGGCACCTCTTGGATGGCTCGCGTCGTGACGCAGCCGAACAGTTCGTTTTCCGTGGCCACCGGAAACATCTTGTGGTGGTGGCGATAAACGTAATCGTCGACCAAGCGATCAAGCGTTAAGGATGGGGCAACGGTGATCACATTGGACTGCATAAACCGATGAACCGGCTCGCCCTCTAATGCTCGTCGAATCAGTACCTGTTGGTAAGACATCTGAGCCGCGTTGCGGAGAAACATCCCGATCAGGAATTGCCAGATCGCGCCAATAAAATTGCCTGCCAGCAGGTTGAGCAGACCAAAGACGATCAGCAACAAACCGAATGCGGAGCCCAACCCGGAGGAAATGCGAGTGGCCCAGCGGAGATTACCCTTCAGTTGCCACAGGATCGATCGCAGTACACGTCCGCCATCGAGGGGAAAGGCCGGTATCAGATTGAAGGCGACCACAATTGCGTTGATCAAGGCGAGGTACCAAGCCACAGCGTTCACCGACGGCGGCAAGACGCCACCTGTCAGAATCGTAAATGCAAAACAAGCCGCTGCAATGAAGATGCTTACGATCGGGCCGGCGATCGCCACGAAAAACTCCGCCTTCGCACTCGGCGGTTCCTTTGTCATTTCCGCGACACCACCAAAAATGAACAACGTGATCCCGCGCATCGGCAGTTCAAACCTTCTGGCGACAACCGCATGGCCAAGTTCATGTGCCAAAATCGATGCGAATAAGCCCAACGCACCCAAGACGCCCATCGTCCAGTAGGCGGTAGCTGTCAAGCCTTCGACTTGGCTGGGGAACACACTGGTAGCTAGTGACCATGAAATCAAGATCACGATGGCAAACCAACTGAGGTCAAGGTAAATCGGAAAACCAAGCAAGCTGAAGATTTTAAATCGCTTTGTAATCATTACTTTTTCTTTCCGTCGTACGGCATGGTTTTATGTTTGAGTAAGAGGGGCTTCCAGGTGTTGATCCTGGTGTAGGCGGCATCCAGTGCCGCCACGGTTTGATCTGTTGGCCCCTGCCACTGAAAGCGGACGGTTTTGCCATCTCGGCTGACCTTCACGTTTTTCATTAATGCGATCATTGGTTTGCTGCCTTCTGCCCATAAGGTTTCGTAAGCGACAACACCCTTGAGAAAGCTGTGCATCTTTTTCGCCACCGCTTCGGATCGAGCGACCAATCCCGCATGTTCGAACAGTTGACCCTCGTCCTGCTTACCGAAAGCCCAAGTGATCTTTTCGTGCTGGACTAAAACGGGCATCGCAACGCCGTGTTGCTGAAGTTCTTTCAGGTCGACTGCCGCCCCATAGATCCAAGCCGTGGTTGCTCGTTCGGTCAGTAGTGGAGAGTCCTTGCCTTGCAGCGATTGCGAATTGCCTGCCAGCAGTTTCACTCCGGCCTTCGCGTTGTCGATCGAAGATCCAATCAGCAGCGTGTTTTTGTCATACAATACCAAGGTCACCGTTTCATCACCGAGCGAGTTGTGCTTTGGGTTGCCTTCCGTGGAAAGCGTTACGGTATGCAGGGTGTAGTCATTCCACGGAGTTGTGCGATGTTGCTTCGCTTTTTGCAGTTGCTGTTTGACTTTCTGCGCATCGTAATCCGCTTGCAAGATCGCAGTGCCTGTGAATTCGCGATAGTCGCGACTGAACATGGTTAGTGAAAATAAGCCTCGAGTTGGATCGACGCCGTAACGATCCTGCAGGTAGCGGTTGACAACGTTCGTGATGATCGGGTTTTTCTGCTTCGCTTTTTGCAGCAGTTGCGAATCGGTGATCGCTTCAAAATCGACATGGACGACCCATTTGGCATCGCGGGGCAAATGAGTCGGATTAAGCCCCTTTGCCGCTGCGGCGTTTGCCGAAAGCACGGCCGCAATGCAGGTCAAAAGCAACAAAGCCTGGTCGTGGACTTTGAGTTTCATGGGAGGTTCCTAACGTAACGGTGGCTAAGTGACGGTGCAGGGGAGTGACGGTGCAGGGGAGTTCCCGCATCGACGCTCAGCAAGCCGGTTGCGGAAGGGAGCAGCGCTGCAATCGCTGCGCCAGTTGCATCGCTGCATCGCAGAAAACACACTCGCGCTGTTACGGTCCGGGAACAGCAATTGCAAGGTGTGCTAGGGCAGTTAGCGTTTGTCTCGCGGCGACTCATCATTGGTCAGCGCCGCCCGAGGCCAACGGTCATTTTCGTTTTGTGGAGAATCCGCGATGAAAGAAATCACGACTCAAGAACTGAAGCAAATGCGATCCGAAGGGCAGGACTTCGTGCTCATCAACACCCTTGATCCGGAGCATTTTCAGGAAACCCACATTCCCGACTCGGTAAACGTTCCGCAATCGGAGCCCGGTTTTGCCGATCGCGTCTTGGAGCTGATCGGGACGAAAGACCGGCAGGTGGTCGTCTACTGTGCAAGCCGAGAGTGTGACTCTTCGGAGCAAGCCGCCGACAAGTTGGAGCAGGCTGGGTTTAACGTCGTGGACTATGCCGGGGGCGCGGCGGAGTGGCAGCAGGCGGGTGAACGACTGGGTGTATAGACCACGCGGGTGGCTTCCCGATTCTTTAGGGAGGGTAATTCGGCCACGGACGGCCTAACCTTCGCTGAGGATATCTTTAACCACCCGGCCGTAGACGTCCGTTAAGCGAAAGTCTCGGCCGGCATGGCGATAGGTGAGTCGCTGATGATCGAGTCCCAATTGGTGGAGCAGCGTAGCGTGTAGATCGTGCATATGGACTTTGCCTTGGATGCCGGCAAAGCCAAAGGGATCGGTCTCCCCGAACGCAATGCCGGGGCGAAAACCTCCGCCTGCCACCCACACGGTAAAGCCACGCGGGTTATGGTCACGCCCTGTGCCGTTGGATTGCGAATAGGGAGTCCTGCCAAATTCACCACCCCACCAAACGATGGTGTCCTCCAATAATCCACGTTGTTTTAGGTCGGTCAGCAACGCCGAAATCGGTTGATCGACTGCCTGTGCGTGATCGGCATGTTTGGGCAGATTGCTATGTTGGTCCCATGCGGGGTTGGCGGAGTTGTCGCCGTAATTGACTTGCACAAACCGCACACCTGCTTCGCATAGTCGTCGCGCAAGTAAGCATTTCTTGCCATAGCCACGGGTTTTGGGATTCTCTAATCCGTATTGCTGCTGCGTCTCCTTGCTTTCCGATGTGAGGTCCATTACCTCCGGTGCAACCTGCTGCATGCGGCCCGCCATGTCATACGAATCGAGGACGGCATCGAGTTCCCCATTAACGATTCCACGACGATCGATTTGGCCCTGGTTGAGTTGCTGTATCAATTGCAGTTGCTCGGCCTGCTGATCTGGAAGGAACCCCGCGCGGGACAAACTATCGATCGATAGATCCTCGCTGCCGGCGATCCCCACACGCGTCCCTTGATGTTTGGCAGGTAAAAACGCGTTGCCGTAGTTTCGGGGACCGCCATTTCCAATCGAAGGCGAGATCGAAACAAATCCTGGCAGATTGGCGTTCTCCGAACCGAGAGCGTAATGCACCCACGACCCCATCGAAGGACGCACAAAGTTGGTCGAACCGCAATGGAGAAACAGCGTCGCCGGACCATGAGCAACGCCATCGGTATGCATCCCATGCAGAAAGCACAGGTCATCGACATGCTTGGATGTATGAGGAAAGAGATCGGAGACCCATCGCCCGGACTCGCCATACTGATGGAACTTCCACGGGGACTTCATCAGGCGGTGTTCGCTGCCCCGCTTGCCCGTTTTGGCGATGGTGCGCGCATCATCGAACGCCATTTTTTCGCCGTCACGTTTTGCCAACTCCGTTTTGTAGTCAAAGGAATCGACTTGGCTGACGCCACCCTGCATGAACAAGAAAATGATCCGTTTGGCGCGCGGCGGGTGGTGCGTGCCGGGAATGCCGGCAAACCCTGAAGTTGTTGTGCCGGCGATCGCCGCGGAATCATTGGCAGCTAAGTAGCCTGCTGCTAGAGCGCCAAAGCCACAGGCTGTGTGCTGAAGCAGTTGGCGACGGTGCAGTCGATTGATGTGACGATCGTTCATGAGGCTATTCCAAATATCGGAAATCAATCGAGGCAAACAGCGAATGGATCAGACCGGCCAAGCGTTCTGTGGAACCAGGCTGGCCTTGATTCAAGTAATTCTGGCAGGTGATGACTTCAGAATCGGTCGGGTAGCGGCCCAAGCAAGCTTGGTACAATTGGCGGATCGACTCCCGAGAGTTCACCGCGGGATCGCTCTGCATCTGCTCCCGGAAACGGCGGGCAGCCTGCTCCGCCCTGCGGATCACCCAAGGATGATTCATCATGACCAACGACTGCGTCGCAACGGTACTGCGTGACCGTTGGCCAATCGAGACACTGCTGTCGGCAAAGTCGAACACTTGGTACAGCGGCGGCAATGCATTCCGCAACACGGGTTGGTAGACACTGCGTCGCATCGAATCGTGGCGGTAATTGTAGTCGACGTTCGTGCCGGGGCGGAGCGAAGGACCCAGGCTCGTGCGGTCCAGTTCGCCACTGACCAATAGCATCGCGTCGCGCACCCCTTCAACGGGAATACGTTTGAGGTTGGCGGACCAGAGCAAGCGATTATCGGGATCGGCCATTGCCGCGACCGCCTGTTCAGAGCCAACGCGTCGACGATAAGCATCGCTGTTAACGATCAGGCGAACCAAATGTTTGGTCGACCAACCGCTTTGGATTAACTCGCCAGCCAAATAGTCAAGCAAGCGTGGGTGCGAAGGAAGGGTACCCGTGGTGCCAAAATTGTTTTCTGTTGACACCAATCCGTCGCCGATCAGCCAAGACCAAACTCGATTAGCATAGACGCGCGCGGTAAGCGGATTTTCTGGATCTGCCAGCCAATGCGCCATTTCCATCCGGCCACTGTTCGTGTCGCTGATTTCGGAAGACCAGTAGTCAGCACGACCGACGGCTGACAAAAAACCTCGCTTTACTTTTGGGCCTTCGTGGTGGGCCAAACCACGGATGCGAATCGCCAGTTCTTCGATAGGCTCTCCCTCAGCAATCGTTAGGTAGCTTGGGCGTTCGCCCAGTTCCTTGCGGATCTTTGTGAGTGCCTGCTTCAATTGCTTAAGGTGTGCTGATTGGTCGGTCTGATCGGAAGGTTGCTGCGATTGCTTGTTGTTGGTGCTGTCAGCGGTCGGAGTGCTTGGCAGGAACTGGACCGCATCGACGATCACATGGCCGTCCGCATCGGCATTGGAAATCAAAACAAATGCCTGGCCATTCTCCTCAAACGGAAACGTTCCTAAAGAAATCCAGATGCCGTCGATCGGAGGCGGTTTACGCTGGTTAATGCGGATCGCCTTGGCTTCATTGGCGCTGAAGACTTGCACCTGTGCGTTCGTTGCTCGATTGGCACCGGGAGTGTAAGACACCCGAACCTCATACTCACCCGCGGCGAGTCCCGTTGGTGCGAAGGTGGCTGTCTTGCCGCCACGATCGGAGTGGCTGTCGTGTAAATAACCATTCGCTACATAGCCCGGAACCGACGTCGACTCCATCCATTGGCCGACCAATTCTGCCTCCGCGTCGTCCATCACAATGCCCGGCAAGCTGTCTTTGGTAACTTGTCGTTGGACCTGCCTTTGACTCGTCGTTTTTTGCAGGGATCGGATTTCAGCCTGCAGACGCTCGGCTTGCTGTGCCAATTTTTCGTAGTCTTCCTCGGTCGCGTCAGCGACGGGTAATGGACGCTCGATCCACTTCGACAGATTGGCGTGTTCCAGCGCCGTGGTGGAACGCAAAATCGCGGCGAGAGCATAGTAGTCGGCTGTGGGAATCGGATCGAATTTGTGGTCGTGGCAGCGGGCACAGCCGATGGTCTGACCTAAAAACGCCCGCCCGATGGTTTCGAGTTGCTCATCGATGTAGTCAAATTCCAGCTTGGTTTTGTCTTGGTCTTCCAAGTTGCTGTTGCCCATCGCCAGGAAACCGGTCGCGGTAGCCGCTAGTTGGCGGTCGCGAAGAGAGTCGCCACCGAACAAGTCGCCTGCAATCTGATCGCGGATCATTTGATCAAAGCCGCGGTCTTCGGCATACGCTTGGATCAGGTAGTCACGGTAACGCCAAGCCTCATCGAGCACAAAGCCGCGCAGGGTGATGGACTCGGCATAGCGTGCGACATCCATCCAGCGCCGAGCAAAGGTTTCGCCATAGGCTGGCGATGACAGCAGCGTTTCGACCAGAGTCGCCCATTTGTCTGGTGATCGGTCGCCAGTAAAGGATTCGATCTGCCGCGGAGTGGGCGGGAGCCCTGTCAGATCGAAAGCGATCCGTCGCAGCAACTGCAGTTCCTCTGCCGTTGGTTCAAGAGAGAGGTTGGCTTGCTGCAATTTGGCTAACAGAAAACGATCGATCGGCGAGTCGGCCGGCGGTAGGCCATCGAGCGCGATAGGTTGAAGTGGGCGATAGGCCCAGTGCTCCTCGGCACGCTCGACCGGTAATCCGGTTGGTTTGCGAGCGGCTGCGGTTTTCTTTTGTCGCGGATCGAACGCTCCATCGGAAACCCAGCGACGAAAGCGTTCAATGGTCTTGGCGTCCAGTTTGCCATCGGGCGGCATTTGTAAATCGGGATCGTCATATTCAATCGCCTGAATCAGCAGACTCGCCGTCGGATCCCCGGGAACCAGTGCAGGGCCAATGTCGCCACCGGCCTCCCAGCCTGATCGTGAATCGAGCAACAGATTCCCGCTGGCTTCCGTGTCGGTCGCATGGCACTCCAGGCAATGTGCCACAAGGGCAGGGCGAATATGATTTTCAAAAAAACGCTCTTGCTCTTCGCGAGAGGGTTCTTGAGCAGGACATGCCGACACAATAGCGAGCAGCACGTTGAGCAACACAAGAGCCGAGCGAAGAAAAATGGAACGCATCGATGAACGATCGGCGGGAGGGAGTACGGCGGGGCAGGCATCACGAGTTGATTCAGTTTAGTCTCTTAGCTGACCCCGTCGCAACACTTTGCGATTAGGGAGGGAATCAAAAGGGGGACGCGAGCTTTCCCGAGGGGTAATCGGGATGCGGACGATTTGAAACCGCCAATGGGTTACTGAAGTCGTCACACCGTTGCGGGTCTTTCCGCTGGCGTCTCGGCCAGTACGCTGCGTCGAATATTTTCTGAGTGCTTAAACTGGCGTTTGGGCACACAGTGACAGAAGCTGTTTCACCCGATCTTTCACAAGGATGCCGACTACCACGCCATCGAGCGAATTCCTACCGACGCGGTCGATCGCTCCAACGGGACAAACCGGTCGGGGACAACTCGGTACGTTGAACTTGTGCGGGCGGGGCCTAACGCCGTCCCGCTTGTGCGGCCGGTGGCTAGCAGAGGCGCCGAGAGGATGTCTGAAACGCCATCCACGATAGCGAAGCGATCCATCGATTTTGCAAAAAAACGATGGTTCTCGATTGGAAAACCATCGCTTGTTGTGGTGTCGGCAGGAGGCGAGCACGCGGATTAGACGGCCCGCATTCTGCCAGCTTGGCTACCAGGTCATTCGCGAACGACTCGGGCCGCGGGCACTACCAGCCCCAGCCGTACCAGCCGTAACCGTACGGATATCCATATCCGTCGTAGTAGCTGTCGTAATAGTCGGTGTAGTCTTCGTAGTAGTCACCGTAGTCTTCGTAGTAGTCGACATAGTCGTACCCGAAGGCATCATCGTAGTCGTACCCGTAATCGTAATCAAAGTCGTCGTAGTAACCGTAGTCGTCGTAGAAGTCATCGTAGTCGTAAAACTGAGCGGACGCGGGTGTGCTGAGACACAGGCCAGTCAGCAAGACGAGCAGGGCCAACAGGGTTGTCAAAAAGCGGTTCATGATTCAACTCTCATTAAAAATGAAGGGATGTTGAAAGGTGGGTATGGCTTGAATGCAATCGAAGCGGCGAAGCGATTGCATTGCAAGGCGTTGGTCGTTGAACGGTCTGGGCTAATAGCCCTCAGGCGATCAAGCACGCTATGCTGCGAGATGCCGATGCGATTGAAGAGTCGGTGCCATCAGCAACTTACGACGGACGTACATAGCCGATCTGGGCGATCACTGTCACGCCTGTCGTAAGTTCCCTCAGCGAGCAGCTACGTAAACGCGGTTGCTCAGTAGACATGCAATCTCGGGGAAACTAGTTCCGTCGTCGATCCTGCTGTGCGGTGAAGCGACGGCCTTCGGGTTCCGTCACACGAACCGTTTGCTCGCCCGCTCGCACTTGATCGGCGATCAGTGCGGGTTCGTCGTTGTAGCGGCCGCGGCGGACCAACAACTGCACGGTGTCTCCTTCCTGGAGGTCTAGGTTCCGTAAGCGGTTGGCTGGGCCGAGGATCACCGTTTCCATTCTGCCGCCGTTCAGTTCCACTTTTGCAACGTCAAACTGCTGGTCGCGACCTCGAAAGCTGCGCGTGAACAGACGGGTGATTTCACCTTGGACGCGTTTCAGGTCACGGTCTTTTTCGCGACCAACCATCATCGATTTGTCCCCAACCTGCACCTTGCGAGCGCTGACGACGCGCTTGTCGTTCATCCGCGTGTGTGTGCCGTAAACGGTGATGCGATCGCCATCTTGAATGTCGAGTCGCTGGAGCTGTTCAGCACGGCCTAGATCGACAGGGATTTGATCGCCTTTCTTTGTTTCGATTTTGGCGAACAGATGCTTCGGCCCATCGACCATCCGAAAGGTGTCGATGGCGGTGACGGTACCGGTGACCTTTGCCATCTGCTGACGGGGTTGTTGGCTTTGACTTGATCGCTGACCCGATGGTCGGCCTTGATCGCTCCGCATCGATCGTGACGAGTCTCGCTGTTGGTCCATCGGTTGGCTGCGTGTGAATTGTTGTTGTCGGTCGTCGCGTTGCTGACCCGCTTGGGATCGACGTTCGGCACTCCGCTTTTTTGCCATTTCCAGTTCGTAATAGTTAATCGCTTCGATCGCTTCAAAGCGATTGTCGCCATCCGAGTCGACCCCGATGACCACGCGGCCCAACGGATCAAGCTGGAGTTGCCGTTGTGTTTGCGAGCGACTGCGAGAGTCTTGTTGACTTTGGCGCTGCTGATCCGCATCGGGGCGGCGGGTTTGCTGTTCGTTTCGCTGTGCCGTTGCGGGAAGCGCCAGGCACAGGCTTAAGGTCGTCATGATCGCCGAGTTCATTAGGAAATTGCGTTGCACTTTTATTCTCCTTGGAAATGGATATGGAGGGGAGATTTCAACCACTCCCGCGGGAGCGGTGAAGGTCTGCCAGGATGCAGGAAAAGGGGGTGAAGAGTTCTGTTGGCGATTACTCGTACCACACACCGAAGGCACCATCGTCCTCGTACCAGTCGTCGGTGTAGTACCAGTCGTAGCCGTAGTCGTAGTCGTCGTAGGCGTAGTCATCCCAATCGTAGTAGTCGTAGTCGTAATAGCCGTAGTCGTCGTAGTAGCCGTAATCCCCGTAGCTATATTCGTCGTCGTAGTCGTAGTCGTAGTCGTAGTCGTATTCATAGAAGTCGGCTTCGTCTTCCAGACTCTGCTCGATTGTTTGCTCAATGTCGGTCTCGAGGTCGGACTCGTAGTTGGGGTTGTATTCCGATTCTTCAAGCGTCTCTTCATCGAGCGATTGTTCGACCGTCTCCTCGAGCTGGTTCTCAAATTCGGTGTCGTAGCCTTGAGCGCTGAGTGTTGCGCTGGCGACAAAGCTCACACAGGCCGCTAGGCAAAGGCCGCGGAAAAGTTCTTTAAAACGCATTTCTGTACTCCAAAGGGTTTCATTGTATGGGGGGAGGAGGTTCCGATTTCTGTTTGGACGATGCGACGGACGCTGGTCGTTCCTTGCTGGACTTGCCATCTGCAAAAGCCCTCGCGCTGTTCGTCGACTTGGCAAGATCGCTCACTATTCGGTTGTGACTTCGGGATCGAGTTGGACATCGACTTCACCGCTGGGCATGACTTCGACATCTGCCTCCGGATCGACTTCCTCCACGCTTTCCAGTTCAGGTTCGGCTTCATAATCGGTGTCGACTCCGTTGGTGTCGTCACAACCCGCAAGGCCGATTCCCAGAGCGGCGAGCATCGCCAAAAAACTGTTTCGATATTTCATGTTCATGCTTCTCCTGCGCAGATCCCGTGTTGGATTGGCGAACACCCGACGTCTGCGAGGGCGAATGTCCGCAAGGTTGTCATTCGTCGCCACTTGTTGAACCGGAGTATTGATCGGAGGTTCAACAGAAGGAGCGAGTTCATCAGGCGGGGCGGAAATCGCCTGCCTGTCGACACAGCATGAGCGGCAACAAATGTGCCGTTCTAGAAACTTCCCTGCCGTTAACAGACTTGCACGCTGCAATGAGGGTGAATGTTGGCTCGGCGATTTTCACCCAAGAGTCTTGCGGCTTCCGAGGGATTCCTGCCAATCGGCTTAGATCGCACTGCCTGTTCCGACGATGCGCGATAGCAGGGCTCCGATGGCGTAAGCAATCCCAGCGGCACTGGCGCCGACTAAAAGCATCTCCAAGCCGGCTCGCCACCAGCGGTGCTGCGTGACGGTGGATCGCATTGCGCCCACACCGAACAATGTCAGGCCAGTGAGAACGATCGTCGCTCGGAATCGCCAAGAAGACGGAGCGAGGATGTAAGCCAGTAACGGGATTGCCCCAATGAGTACGAAACTGATCAGTGTTACGGCGCCGTCGTACGCCGCACTACGGTGCGACATGGGGGCTTCCCCGTCGCTACGTGATCTTTTGGCAAGGTAGTTACTCGCTCCCATCGAGACGCCGTCGGCGAATAGGTTTGCAAAGCCCAGGATCAGGACTACCTCCGGCGCAAGATTAGCTCCAACCACTCCAGACACGACAGCAAAGGTGGTAATGATGCCGTCGTTGGCACCGTAGACGAGGTCGGGCAGATTGGCTCCAAGCAACCGTCTCCACGCGGGAATGTGATGTTTCGAGTCCTTCGAATCAGCCATGCGTTTATCCAAAATCCTGCTGGTGACGCATGTCTTGATAGCGTTTTACGGCTTGCTCAATCCGCTGCTGCGCCACATCGGTTGCCTGATACCCTTGGACATCAACCTCTTGTTCTTCAAGCAACTTATAGTCGCGAAAAAAACGCGAAAGGATTTGCAACCGGTGGGGCGGCAAATCGTCGATGGATTGATAGCGATTGTACTCGGGATCGGACGCCGCAACAGCGATCACTTTGTGATCCGCTTCCCCAGCGTCGATCATCGTCATCATTCCGATCGGACGAGCTTGCAGCAAAGTGAGAGGCACGACCGGTTCTTGGCATAACACCAGAATATCCAGTGGATCGCCATCCATCGCCAGCGTTTGCGGAATGAACCCATAGTTGGCCGGGAAGTGCACAGCCGAGTAGAGGACGCGATCCATCTTCAGCAAACCGGAGGATTTTTCCAGTTCGTATTTAACGGTTCCACCACGAGGGATCTCGACAACGCTATTGACAAGGGCGGGCGCGTCGTCGCCCGGTGGCACATCGTGCCAGGGGTGAGTCATGACGTGGATTGCCTCGCGCTTAACTGCTTGACCGATTCCGACGCACCGGTGGGGCGATCGAGAGAATGTCGCGCCAGTTCCGCGGCACCGATGACACCCGCATCGGCCCCGCATTCGGCTTGAACCGCCTCGAAGTTTTCGGTGAAAACTTCAAATGCCGATTGCTGAACCGCTTGGTTCACATAGCGAGTCAATTCTGGAAATCCAGAAACAACACCCCCTCCAAGGACAAACCGCTGGGGGTGAAAGGTGTTGACCATGCCGACCGCCGCGGCACCAAGGTAATGTCCCGTTTCAGCTAAGATCGATTGGGCCCAATCACTGCCATTTTGAGCAGCGATCGCGACATGCTTCGCTTCAATGTGTGCGATCGTGTCGACCTGTGAGAGTACCGCACTGGCGCCTTCGCGATCATCTTCCGCAAGTTCTCGAGCCCGTTTGGCGATCGCCCAGCCTCCGACATAGGCTTCCAGGCAGCCTCGATGCCGGCATGAACAGGGACGACCGTTGTATACCAACGGCACATGTCCAAGCTCCATCGTGGGGACGTTGGTGGCTTCCAGGGGCTGGCCATTGACGATACACCCGGCCCCAACGCCGGTGCCGATAAACAGGCACAAAACATTGTCCAGATTGCGCCCGGCACCGAATTTCCATTCGCCAAATGTGGCCGCGCGGACATCGTTGATGATGACCGTCGGCAGTTCGAAGGCCTGTTCCAGCGGAGTGCGGAGGTCGACATCCTGCCACCGAAGATTAGGGGATGAACGCAGCACCCCGCGTTGGCTATCAATCTGCCCCGCGATGCCAAGGCCGACGGCCAGGGGCGCTGCGGCGCTGCGTTTCATCAGTTCCCTTGCGGTGTCGACAATGCCGGCGAGCGCCTCTTTTGGCTGATCGACATCGGGTGTGACACGTCGTTGAGCCGCCAAGATTTTTCCCTGCCCATCAATTAAGGCCATTTTGATTTTCGTTCCGCCAACATCGATTCCCAAACAGGGGTTGCGAGGATCGGAAGGCGAGGGCATCTGCACAGTTCCTGTCGGGTCTGACGGAGTTTTTTTGGTGCCGCTGCGCGCCAAAAAGGATCTTTGAAAAAACGTTTTTCAGCAAATGGCATTCCATCGCCTGCGCGGCACATCGCCAATCCTGGCCGGTTGTCGCCAATCCTGGTTCGGTCCGCTGATTGCTCTGCGCTGTTTGTTATGTGTAACGGCAAGCGGTTTGTTCTGTGTAACGGCAAGCGGTCGTTGTTCTGTGTAAAGGCAAGCGGTCGCGTCACACATCTTCGTTTTCTTAAAGCATCTCTGTTTGAGGCATTTTGTCCATCACGCCCGCGGTCGCACGGCAGGTTCAAGCTGCAGTGTCTTTTACGAACCGTAATCGCGGTCACCCGTCCCGTTTTAACCAAGGAGTTATTCGTGCAATCCATGCAGGCCTTCGTAATGAAAAAGATTGGTGAGGTGGGGTTTATGGAGAAGCCACGTCCCACTGAACCGGGACCGAACGGAGCGATCGTGAAAACGACCCGTGCGTTGGTATGCACTTCCGATACGCACACCTGTAAAGGGGCGATCGGCGAACGACACGATCTGACACTCGGCCATGAAGCGGTGGGAGTAGTGGATCGGCTCGGCAGCGAAGTGACGCATGTGAAGGAGGGCGATCGAGTGGCCGTCAATGCCATCACGCCCTGTTATCACTGCGATAATTGCCTGCGGGGTTTTTCCTCGCAGTGCACCAGCATGCTGGGCGGTTGGAAGTTTGCAAATGTCAAAGACGGGGTCTTTGCGGAGTACTTTCACGTCAACGAGGCCCGCGCTAATTTAGTGCGGATTCCCGATTCGATTCCCGACGAGCAGGCGGTTTACACCTCCGACATGATGTCGACCGGTTTTGCGGGAGCCGAGAACGCGGCGATCCCCATGGGCGGGACCGTCGCGATTTTCGCGCAGGGACCGGTCGGGTTAATGGCTACCTGTGGAGCCCGTATGTTGGGTGCCGGATCGATCATTGCGGTGGAAAAGGTGCCTCGTCGTCAAGAACTAGCGAAGCACTTTGGTGCCGACGTGGTCGTCGATTTCAGTGAACAAGATGCCGTCGCAAGGATTCAGGAATTGACCAATGGAGAGGGCGTCGACAGCAGCATCGAAGCCCTCGGTGCCGCCGCCACGTTTCAGATGTGCGTCCAGGTGACGCGTCCTGGCGGCACCATTTCGAACGTCGGCTACCACGGCGAAGGCGACACCGTACCGATTCCTCGCGAGGCTTGGGGAGTCGGCATGAGCGATCAAACGATCCGCACGGCGCTCTGCCCCGGCGGTAAGGTTCGTATGCGTCGGCTATTGCGTCTGTTGGAGCAAGGCCGTCTTGATCCGACACTGATGACGACCCACACCTTTCCCTTCAAAGATCTCGAGACCGCGTTTGACATGATGGCTGACAAGCGGGACGGTATTATCAAGCCGCTGATTACGTTCGGCGATTGATGAACCGATTCAGACTGTGGTTGCTCGGCGGTGGCAGCGTCATCGCCGGTCGTGCCAGCCTGGTTCCCGCTCCCGGCACTAATTACCATTGGCGGCGAGTTCTTCGATCGATCGTTGCAAGCCTTTGACAATCCGATCGGCTGCGCGGTCTTTGTTATCGCCGTCGCCGGTAGGCATCAGCGTTTGCGGATCGAGAGGCTGGCCGTAACGGATCCGCACAGGGTGCCGACGAAGTCGATGGGAACCGGGCGGCATGGCTTGGTAGGTCCCTTCAATCACGGCAGGCACCACCGGCACCGGATAGCGCTGCAGCAGCATGCCGAGGCCAGGTCGAAAGTCATGCAGTTGACCATCTCTTGAACGCTGTCCTTCGGGGAACCAGACCAAAATGCCGTCTCGTTCTAAGACCGCCGCACCAAAAGCAAGGCTTGAAATCACACCGCGTTGTGGATCGATCGGAATCGTCTTCGCCAGCCGACTGGCCCACCTTGTCAGTGGATTGCGACGCGTCGCCTCCACCCAGGCAGCCCAGTAAGTTTGGTCCAGTCGCTGGCGGTCGAAAGACGCGGACAATACGAAGGGATCAAGGTGACTGAGGTGGTTGGCGATGACCACCAGTGGCCCCTTGGAGGGCAGGTTTTCCAGGCCCTCCACCTGCAGTTTGAAGAACCAACGCACCCATTTTCGATTGAGTCCGAAACCCTGGTGAGCCGTCCATGCACCGAGCCGCCCTAGCGGTTGAAGACGCTTGAGTTGGTGGTCATTTAAAACACTTTCGGGATCGTCCAGAAGATCACCCTGGCCTTCGCCTCCAGACGCTCGTTCGACTGCTTGTAAAAGATCGCGTACCGTATCGACTTCAGCGAGTGTCTCGTCATCCAGTTCGACGCCGGTGGTTTGCATGATCTCCATCGTAATATTCAGCCATCGCATGCTGTCGATGCCAAGGTCGCCACGCAAATGGGAGTCGGGCGTCAGGGGTTGGTCGGAGAACTGATCAGCCAGCAGATCCCATAACTTGTCGACTGCCGGATGATCGAGCAGCGAGCGGTCCTCGGCCGACATCTCGTCACGCGAAATCGGCCCTTTCCGGACCGGCTCTCCCTGCTTGGCTTGTTCGAAGCGTGCCTTCAATTGCTGGCGACGGATTTTGCCAATTCGAGTCCTTGGCAGTGCCGTCTGAGTTAGAACCACATCCGCAATCTGTTTATAAGATGGCAGCCGGTCCCTCATCCGATCGACAGCCTTCCGGATCAGTTGTTCCCGTTCGTCGCTGGAGTCGATGGCTGTGGTTTCAGGGACGGCCAAACCTACCAGTCGATTCTCGGATTGCAGCACGCCGATCTCGCGAATCTCTGGAGCCTCCGCGTAGACCGATTCCACTTCATCGGGCTGCACCTTTTCGCCTTGTTCGGTGATGATCAATGTGGAGACACGGCCCGAGACATGCAGGCGGTGATGACGATCGAGGTACCCGAGATCGCCCGTGCGGAACCAGCCATCTTCGGTGAAAGCCGCGGATGTCTTGTCGGGCAAGTTCCAATAGCCGGTAAAGACGCTCGGGCCGCGGGCCAGGATTTCACCTACTTGGTTGTCGGAATCTTCAGTCGGCTCTGCCGCCGAAGACCCTTCTGCTGCTTCTTCGGTCTGCTCTCGCTGGGCTTCGCCATCATGGTCGCCATCATTGGTCCACTGCTGACGCCAGTTGCGATCGATCTTCAACTCGACCTCTTCGATCGGTGGGCCCACCGTGTCGAG
>Ga0209947_1000150_pt1 | contig 39689 bp, 40 predicted proteins | sample SalPonR2_B_D2_MG_FD_185706 | JGI IMG/M metagenome (GOLD analysis project Ga0209947, IMG submission 185706) | Salt pond soil microbial communities from South San Francisco under conditions of wetland restoration - Salt Pond MetaG R2_B_D2_MG... ...
ATTGCCTACCTGTTCAAGGAACGGCTTTTTGAAATCCTGACGCACCCCTTGATCCGGGTCATGGGCCAAAAGGGCACGCTTATTTTTACCGGTGTCCCGGAGGCCTTTTTCACCTACCTGAAAGTTTCCCTTCTGGTGGGCATTCTGCTTGCCGTACCGGTGATCACGTATGAATTCTGGATGTTCGTCGCCCCGGGGCTATATAAAAACGAGCGCCGCCTGATGCTGCCCATCGTTTTGATATCGTCGGTATTTTTCGTCGGCGGCGCGCTTTTCGGCTATTTCATCGTATTTCCCTATGGATTCAAATTCCTATTGGGCTTCGCCACGGAGAACCTGCGCCCCCTTCCGTCCATGAAGGAATACCTGAGTTTTTCCTCAAAACTGCTCCTTGCGTTCGGCTTTGTTTTTGAGCTGCCCCTGGTAATCACATTTCTGGCAAGACTGGGACTGGTGGGCGTGCCCTTTTTGAAACGAAACCGTAAATATGCGCTGCTGCTTTTCTTCGTGGGCTCCGCCCTTCTGACGCCGCCGGATGTCGTCACCCAGATAATGATGTCCTTTCCGCTGATGATCCTATATGAGATCAGTATCATCGGCGCCAAAGTATTCGGCCGCAAACCGCTTGATACCGAAGCGTTCGAGGAATCCGAGGAGTCGTGACTGCCTACATTATAAAAAAAGCCACGCGATCGAGGTTTTTTTGATTAAACGGATTGAGCTTGTCAATTTCATGTCCCATCCCCATACGGTCATTCTGCCGGCCGAGGGATTAACCGTGCTGACAGGCGAGAATAATACGGGCAAATCGGCTGTCATCGCCGCCCTGCAGATACTCGCAAGGAATGTGTCCGGAGATTTCATGATGCGCCATGGCGAGCGCGAATGCCGCATCATCGCCGAGACCGGTGAAGGCCATGTGCTGGAGTGGAAACGGAAAAACCAGACGGTCAGCTATACCCTAAACGGAAGGGACATCCATCGCCTGCGCGGCTCTGTTCCGGATGACCTTCAGGGTTTGCTCCGAATGCCCCAGGTAGAAGCTGAAGGCGGCCCGTTCGACGTTCATTTCGGGGAGCAGAAAAAGCCGATATTCCTCCTGGATGAGTCGCCGGCCCGGCGGGCGACCTTTTTTGCATCGGCATCCGATACCATCAAACTCATCGAGATGCAGAGCCTGCATCGCCAGAAAGTTCGGGATGCGAAAACAGAAGAAAAACGTCTGGCGAAAGAAAAATCCCGCCTAAACAGGCGTTTGGAAACGCTGGCCCCCCTCGAGCGCCTGGATGAACGGCTGCAGCATCTGGAGCAGACCTATGCCGCCATCCAGGCTGCGGATTCCCGGATCGAAGGACTCAGCCGGCTTTTCAGGGAGATCGAACAGACGAATAACCGGGTGGATGAGTGGACGGATACACAATCCGCCGCCCAGTCCCTTAGCGCCCCTCCCGCGCTTGAGGCCACCGAAGCCCTCGAGCGGACGATAGGACGCTTTCAGAGCCTGGCGAGCCTGGCCCAAAAAACGGAGGAAGACTCAGATAGGCTCGCCGGATTGGCTATGCCGCCGGATCTTTCCGATACCCGGCCCTTGTCCGACATTATAGCCCGAATGAATGAGGCTGAGATGCGGCAGCGGCGATATCAGGAACACGCCGCCATGCTCACACAGATTTTTGCACCGCCGGAAATTCACCCCCTGGAAGCGCTATCGTCGCTGATCAGCCGCCTGAGCAATGCGGAAAACGACGTCTTTCGGAAAAAACAGCGGGTCAAACTGCTTGGAGGTTTAACCGAACCTCCGGCATCCGCAGACACGAAAAATCTGGAACGCCTGATCGCCCGGATAGAAGAGGGCCAACAAAACGTGACGCGGCGACTCGCCGAAGCGAACCAAATCGGGCATGAGGCCTCTAATATCGAAGCCGAGCTTCGCCGATTTATCGAACAGACGCGGATCTGTCCCACCTGCGGCCAGAGGATGGATCCGGAACAGTTTATGATTCAAGCGTTCCATACCGAAAGCGGCAAGCCTTGAACAACGCGTATCCCCATACCCCGTATAAGGGACTGCTGGTCATCGGCGACCCCCATCTGGAAGCCCGAATACCGGGATTTCGAAAGGACGACTATCCGAGGGTGATTCTGGAGAAACTCCGCTGGAGTCTTGACTACGCCCGCAGGGAATCCCTGCTGCCGATTATTCCGGGGGATCTGTTTCACCTGCCCCGCAGCAACCCGAACTGGCTCCTTGCAGAGGTAATGGATCAATTTGATATAGAAATCTTGGGTATTTACGGCAACCATGATGTGCATGAGAACACCCTCACCGACGATGACACCCTGCGGGTGGTTCAACAGGCCGGCCGGATAACGCTTCTTGATTCAGACACCTGTTACCGCGCGCAAATCAATGGCCGGCCCGTCGTAATCGGGGGCACCCCTTGGGGCAGACGCCTGCCAACCGGCTATTCTCATGATACAGAAAGTCAGATAAAGCCGCTGGTCGTTTGGCTGACCCATCATGACATTATCTTCCCGGGCTACGAGGATCAGGGCCGGATCCGGCCCAAAGAGCTCGCCGGGATTGACCTGGTGATTAACGGCCATATTCATCGACGCCTGGGAGAGATCAATAAAGGGCGGACCTGCTGGCTTATGCCCGGCAATATCAGCCGCCGGTCCCGAAGCGACGCCACCCGCAACCATCTGCCGGCCGTCCTGCGCGTAAACATTGATAGGGTCCAATGGCATTATGAATATATAGAAGTCCCGCATCAGCCGTTTGAAACGGTTTTCCATGAAGCAGTGGCGGAGAAACCGACTGATGAAGGCAGCTCCGCATTTATCTCAGGCCTGGCAGAACTCCAGGCGCGTCGAACGCAGACCGGTGAGGGACTCATGCAGTTTCTCAACAAAAACCTGGATCAGTTCGAAGATGACGTCATCTCAGAGATCCAGCAACTCGCATACGAGGTAACCCGAAATGACGGATCAGAAAACCAAGAAACAGACGATTGATGAGCTCAAAGCCCGATATGAGAACCTGAATAAACGAAAAATCCAGGCTGAAGCCAATCTGGAAAACGCCAGAAACCAGCTGGAGGAATTAAAAGCCCAGGCGCGGCAGGAATTCGGCACCGATGATGTGGCATCCCTCAAAAAAATGCTTGCGGACATGGAGGCGGAAAATGAAAGAAAACGCGCCGCCTACCAGGAAAGCCTGGACAGCATTGAGAAGGAACTCAATACGGTCGCTGAAAAATACAAGCAGGTGGATACGACCGCATCGGATACCAACAAAAATGAGTGAAGCAAAAAAAATACCCTCTCCGGACCGGCTGCGACAGAGCTTCACCCGATTGTCCGCATGGCAGGAGCAAACCCGGAAAGAGGCGAATGGGGTGGACAGGCGGCTGGAAGAAAACCGGCGCTACCTGGCGCTTTCCGACAAAGTCGCCGTCGCCCTGGAGACGCTTAACCAGCAGCTGTTCAGGGAGGTGCTGGACCTCATTGAAAACAAGCTGACCATTGCCCTCCAGGAGGTCCTTGAACAGCCGATAGAGCTAAAAGCCGATGTCGACTGGAAGCGCAACGCCGCCAGCGTCGAATTCTGGATCGAAAGAAACGGCAATCGAGAGGACATCTTAAAAGGCCAGGGCGGATCTGTGGCAAACATACTCTCGGTGGGGCTGCGCATGTTCGCCCTGACGAGCCTTGATGAAACCGTCCACCGGAGATTTCTCGTCCTTGATGAGCAGGACTGCTGGCTGCATCCCGATTTGGTGCCGCGGCTTGTTAAAATTGTCCATGATGCCGGCCGCGCTTTGGCGTTTCAGGTGCTAATGGTCTCCCATCATGATCCGGAATTATTCAAGCAGTATGCGGACCGGGTTTACCGACTGGTACCGAAGGGCGAACAGGGGGTTCATGCCGAAGCCGTTGAAGACCGCGCGGCTGAGGAGGATGGCGATATTTAGTTTTTTATTGACATTGGGGAGAAATTTTTTTTAAAGTAAGGAAGGTAAGTTATTTTTTACTTTAGGCACAATTTCGGTAAGGCATTTCGGGGTGTGTTTAACATCGATCTTTCGCGTTGGCGAGATTTTTGGACAACCGCCGAAGTATGACCTGACGAGTTGTACAAAAAACCATGAAAGGAGGTGCTAAACGTGGAAGGTCGAGTTAAATGGTTCAACGACAAAAAAGGTTACGGATTCATCGAAACAGATGATCAGGGTGATGTGTTCGTTCACCATTCAAACATCCAGGCCGAAGGCTTCCGTACCTTGAAAGAGTTGGAACGCGTATCATTTGAAGTAGAAGATACCGCCAAGGGACCCCAGGCCGTAAATGTCAAACGGTTATAAACTTACCTGAAGATAAGAAACGCTTGAGCAAATCGGGCAGAACCTCGCCGTTCTGCCCGATTTTTTTTTTGAACACCCCCCCTTTGAAAAACGGGATGGACGTATTTATCGTATCACGACCGTCATATTAACGACGCCCCAAAACGGCTCGCCTTACAGACGAACCACCACCTCAGCCGCAAGGTACTGTTTGACCGCCGATATGGGAACCTTGCGCCGATGAAAAATACCGGCGGCCAGCGCGGCTTGGGCCCCCGTCCGGGTAAAAACATCAAGAAAATGCGCCTCGCTGCCCGCGCCGCTCGAAGCGATCACCGGAATGGATACAGCCTCCGCCACCGCATTGATCAGTTCGATATCAAAACCGGCGTGCGTGCCGTCCCGGTCGATCGAATTGAGCAGGATCTCACCGGCCCCCAATTTTTCACAGGCTTTGGCCAGGGTCACCGCATCCACGGGCCGCCCCTCCCGTCCTCCTTTGATGGTACACTGAAACCAGCAATACGGCTCGCCTTTCGGGCCCGGCAGGGAGGTTTTAACCACATGCTGGGCATACCCCTGAGGGGAATTAACGTAGACCCGGCGCGGATCAATGGAGACGACCACCGCCTGATTGCCGTATATGGATGAAATCTGTTCAATAGCGCTTTTCCCCGTCTTTTTGCCGGTGGCCAGATACGCTTCGACAATCAGAACGGCGTCGCTGCCGATGGAGATCTTGTCCGCGCCCGAACGAAAATATTCCGCCGCCACCTCCAGCGCCGTATGGTGACGTCCGGAGGGGTCCGTATAGTTTTGGATGCCCCCGCCTATAGTCAACGGAACGAACACATGCCGGGAGCTCTGCCTGAGAACCTCCAGCATGGGCAGATCCTTTAATGGAAAATCACGGAAACCGGTAATATTTAAAAAGGTGATTTCATCCGCCCCCTCCTCATAATATCGGCGGGCCAGCGCAACCGGCTTGCCGAGATTGCGGACCTCGCCTTTTTCCCTGACATCATATCGATCGCCCTTTGTGACCACGAGGTCGCCCGCATCATTGGCCCGCACATCGAGACAGGCGACGATTCGTTTGGCCAGATGCGTCTTTGTCCCGCAACGAATGGATGCCGGCTGGCCGGCCTCCGGACGGATGAAATTTTGAAGTACCGTGAGGCCGGCGGCCCCGCTTTTTTCCGGATGAAACTGGGTGGCCACGATATTGCCACTCCTTACCGCGCTGACGAATGTCTCCCCGTAGGTGGTCTCGGTCAATACAACCGCCGGATTATCCGGCACCACGTGGTAGGAGTGGACAAAATAGAACTTCTCTTCCCCGCTCAAATGATGAAATATCTCCGCCTCCTGGTGTATGCGAATGCCGTTCCACCCCATATGCGGCACGGCGAGTTCGGTATCGAACCGCCTCACGGCTCCGGCAATGATTCCTAACCCGCCGGTACCCGGCGCCTCCTCGCTTTTCTCAAAAAGCGCCTGAAGCCCCAGGCAAATCCCCAGAAACGGCCGATCCTGCGCCAAGTAGTCCGTTAGCGCCCCCACGTAGTCTTTCTCCCTGAGCACGCGCATCATACTGCCGAAATTCCCGACGCCGGGAAATACGAGTCTTTCAGCCGCCAGAATATCGTGTGGGGCGGCAACGATGCGGACCGTTTCACCCAATTTCTCGATGGCGTTAATCACGCTACGGACATTGCCGGCGCCATAATCAAGCAATGTAATCATTGGATTTCCTTACCGGGTAAAGGCTCCCGGGCCCTTGGGCCGGGGCTCCGGCTCCCCCCCGGGGGAGGAACGGATGCCGATTCAATAAAAAACCCGTTTAACATAAAGCGGATCCAAACGACAGGATTATACATCCCTAGGGGCCAAAAAAATATGTTGCCTGGATAGTGACAACGGGCTTGCGTCCAATGGATAAGCATGCTATTTAATTATTTATCGCTCAACTTAGGTTATCATTACTTCTCAGGTTTTTTTCCGGACGAGCGCTTGCAAAACTTTTCTCGCATCCCGATTATTAGACCATGGACCCATTAGAGACAACACTAAAATATCTCGCTGAAGACGTTGAGCAGATCAAATGGCTGATAATGGCCATGCTGGCCGTCTTCCTGGTGAGCACGGGGTATCTGATCTATCTCCTCGCCAATCTTAAAAAATTGATCAAGGCTGAACAGGGGGGCAATGATTTCCGCAACAGGGCCAAAACGATGCTGAACATGAATGATCTGGACGGGGTGATCAAAATCGCCTCTGAACGGATCAGGCGGTTTCCGGGGGAGCTTTTTGCGCACTGGTACCTGGGACAGGCCTATTACCGAAAAAAACAATGGCATAAGGCGCTCGCGGAATTTAATTATATTTACGATATCGCCCCCTCATGGCGGCACAGATTTGTCAATCCGTTCATATCTGACATCAAAGGCCAGCTCCAGAATACCAAGCCTGAGATCATCAAGGGCTAGCGGCAGACAAAAAGCCCTTCTCCGGTTCCAGACATATCCCCCTTAGTTTTTATTGACATCATCAGGAAGGGTTGGTATTTAAAGATTTCGGGATAAGTTGGAATTTGTGATCACTTGGTTTTTTATATGACAGGCTGAAATGACAAGGAGGATGGAATGAGTAAGCGGATTAAACAAATTTTAACCATTTTGACCATCAGCTGCATCGGCATGCTTTTTCTCGTTGCCGGCATCAACGCTGAAGAAGCCCAAAAAACGGAAAAAGCGTCCTGCCCGGATGTAATGGAAATGAAAAATGAGCAGGCATTCCCTCAGCATCGGATGGGTATCGTCGAGTTTGATCACAAAAAACACGTGGCCGACAAACCGGATGGCTACGGCCTCGGATGCGGCGAGTGCCATCATGATGAAAATGGGGAACCCTTGTCTGATTTAAAAGCCGGCGATGAGGTTCAGGGGTGCTTTGAGTGCCACGACAAAAAAAGCAGGCCCCGCCGGGATCCCTCAATGTCGCCTGAAGAGTGGGAAAAAGAGCAGCTCAAATACTATTATGGAGCGATTCATGAGAACTGCATGGGTTGCCACAAGAAAATGGGGGGGCCCGTAAGATGTACGGAATGCCATCCCCGTCCCCAACAATAGCCATATAAAACGCGTTTGACGCCTAATAGGACTGAAAAGCCGGGCAAAATGGCCCGGCTTTTTTTACCTATACAGTCTGGGCCTACCCGCCAGGCTAGGCTAGCCAGGTAGCAGATATCACCCCGTTTTCTGCGCCATACTTACCAATGACTCCGCCCATTGCGGCGTTCCCAGAGCATGAACATGGGTGTATGTGGCCAACACGTTCTTATAGCAGATACCATCCCTTTTATTAACCACCCCTCGCCCTTTCTGAACGGAAAAGACCATATCCCGTTCCGCCCCTTTCCACTCCAGGACCTGTGAGTAATGGAACTCATGGCCACGAAGATGGGTCCCCACCGGATAATAGGGGTTCTCGCGATCAACCGTAATCATGGTATACCCATGTCCCTGCGGTTTCTTGGAAAACCCGAAGACTATCGGCAACACGCCGGTCATCGGGTACTGGGTATCCAGCACCAGCGTCTCCCCCAGATACATAAGCCCCCCGCATTCCGCATATATGGGAAGCCCATTGTCCGCCGCGGATTTAAGCGCTTTTCTGAATGCCAGGTTCTCCGAAAGATGAGGGGCATGGGTTTCCGGGAACCCCCCACCGATATAAAGGGCATCAATAGCGGGCAGCTGGGTATCTGAAAGCGGACTCACATAAACTAAATCTGCCCCGGCAGCTTTCAGGGCCTCGAAATTATCCGGATAATAAAATTGAAAGGCGGAATCTTGAATAACCCCGATTCTCGTCCCCTTCGAACCAACAGGAACAATTCGTGGCCCATCTCCTTCATCCGAACAGCCCACCGGCACGGAGGCAGCCCCCTCGGCAATCTTTAGAACAGCGTCCAGATCCACATGCCGCTTGACGGTTTCCGCCGCCGTCTTAATGGAATGAGCGACCAGCGGATGCTCCGGGGTCGGGATCAAACCCATGTGCCGTTCCGGGAAATCCTCGTGATCAAGCTTGGGAATCGCCCCAAGCACTTTGACCCCGCAATGTTTTTCAATACTCGTACGCAAAATCATTTCGTGGCGGCTGCCGGCCACCCGATTTAATATAACGCCCTGGATATCCACGCACGGATCAAAGTTCAGGCATCCAAGTACGACAGCGGCCATGGTGCGGGTGGATTTGGTGCAATCCAGGCAGAGGATGACAGGGGTTTGGAGCAGTTTGGCAAGCGATGCGGTACTCGTGGTTCCCGACACGTCAAGGCCGTCGAAAAGTCCCCGATTGCCCTCAATGACGGCCAAATTAACTTCAGGAAGAGCCGTATGGCCGAGAAAAGACCGGCACACATCAATAGGGGCGGCGAGAAAATGATCCAGATTATAGCAAGGCCGGCCGGCCGCCGTTGCCAGCCAGCCGGCATCAATATAATCAGGACCTTTTTTGAAGGGCGCAACCGTTTTGTGTTGGTGGGACAGCGCAGCGATGATCCCTATTGATATTATCGTCTTTCCTGATCCCCCCCGAAGGGCTGCGATCATTACACGGGGGTTATCAATAGGGCTTTCGTTCATGAAAACTAATTGTTGCGGACCGCTGAATCCGCATCTCAACGAAATCGTAGGAAGAAATCACTATTCGCCTTCGTGCTCGGCCCCGGCCTGTTTGCCCATGCCTTTCAAGCCGTACATGGTCGTGCTGCCGCTTGACCAGTATTCCAGAACACCTTCCTCGACCAGCTTGTTAATGACCTTTTTGGCTTCCCTGGGCTTGGCTTCCAAGATCTTGCTCAAGTCGTTGAAATAAAACTTCGACTTGGTTTTTGCTTTTTTCTGCAGCGCCTCAACAATTTTTTCTTTTGACTCTTCGTAATCGAGTGCCATGGATAATATTCCTTTTTTTATTTGAGCGGCGGGGCGGATTTTAAACCGCCCCCGGCCGCTTAATTAGAATATATATTAGAACTTGAAGTTCGTCGTCTGGCGCCATGTATAATAGGCCGGATCACGGAAATCGTCAATCAGATGATGGGTAAACTCGAGATCGCACTTCTCGAAGAACCGCTCCCATCCGATGCGTTCGGCCCACTCACCGAGCCGTTCATATTTGCGCGCATCATTGGCGTAGGCTTCGACGATTTTCTTGATCGTTTGGGTCAGGGTCGGCCAGCGCGGCGTCTCATTCGGAATAAAGGCCACAACGACCTTGGAGAACTTGGGGGCGCTGATCCGGTTGGACACCTTACCGCCGACCATCAGTACCAGTCCGTCGCCCTCCTTGTCCGCCAGCGGAAGTGCCGGGCACATGGTGTAGCAGTTACCGCAAAACATGCACCGGCTCTGGTTGACCTCAACACTATTGACGGTCGTGCCATCTTCGAGTTCGACCTTTTTCGGCTTGATGGCCGCAGTCGGACAGGCGGCAATGGCCAAGGGAATCTCACACATTTTATCAATGTAGGCATGGTCGACCATCGGAGGCTTCCGATGATAGCCCAAAATGGCGATATCCGAACAATGAACGGCACCGCACATGTTCAGGCAGCATGCCATGGAAATCCGCAGATGCGCCGGAAGACGCATATTCTGGAAGTCCTCAAATACCTCATCCAACGTCGCCTTGACGGTTCCGGATGCATCGGTCGCCGGCGTATGGCAGTGAATCCAGCCCTGAGTATGGATGATATTGGTGATCCCCGCGCCGGTTCCGCCGATAGGGAATTTAAGGCTGCCCCCGTCAAATTTCCGGCCCTTCAAATCATCGAGCAGCGGCTGGAGCTTGTCCTTGCTGTCCGTCATGAATTCGACATTGTTCCGGGTGGTCCACCGAACATAGCCGTCACAGTACTTATCTGCGATTTCGCAGATTTCCCGAATATGCGTGACGCTCATGATCCGGCCCGTACCGACCCTTACCGTATAGACCTCATCGCCTGATTCCGATACGTGGACCAGAACGCCCGGCTCGAGGATTTCATGATAGAGCCACTTCCCCTTATTCTTTTTGATGACCGGCGGATAGAACTCCTCATAATTCCGCGGTCCGATATCCGTAATCCGATCTTCCATCGGTTTATCGGGATTATATCCTGACGATACAAAAGCCATGCGTGCACCCCCTCTTATCGTTGATGATGTTTTCTGAATTCATTGATGTCTCGATCCCAGCCGCCGGGCACCTCTTCTTCCTTCCAGAAGATATACGGATTATGACGCGGCTCCTGAACCATCCGCGGATCCGGATCGAGCCCTGTAACCTCGAGCAGCTTCTGAAAGCCCTGGCGTTTCATCAACTCGCCAAGCCGCTCGCGGTTCTTGCCTTCTTCCATCCACCAATCCCAGATATTCTCGATAAGCTCTTTAATCTCCGCGTATTCATTCTCTTTGTTGACCTTGATAAATGGGACCAGCATGGAGCTCATCTGGGCACCATCAAGGATCGGCGCCTTGGCGCCGGCCAGAATCGAGCAGCCCTTATCTTTCCCCGGCCGCAAGGCTCTGGGCATGACATTGATGCAGTGCATGCAGCGGGTGCATTCCTTATTGTTGATCTCCAGCTTGCCGTTTTCATATTTCATGCAGCCGGTGGGGCAAAGGTCGATCACCTCTTTCTGGATATCGAACGGTCCCCAGTCGCGGCCGGCATGGGCGCCGCCGTTCGGTTTTATCTCCCCGTTGACGTAGGCCTGCACTGCCTCCTGATCGATCTGGATCTCGTCTCTCCAGGTTCCGATAAAGGACAGATCCGCCCGTGCGATGGAAGCCACACAACAGTTCGGGCAGCCGTCGAATTTGAATTTAAACTTATACGGGAAGGCCGGCCGATGGAGCTCATCCTGATACTCCATGGTCAGATGGGTACACAGATCCTGGGTATCGTAGCAGGCGAATTCGCATCGGGCCTCACCAATACAGTCCGAAGGGGTCCGCAGGTTTGACCCTGAGCCGCCCAGGTCCTGGTCCAGTTTATGGGTCATTTCATAGAAGATCTCTTCCAGCTGCGGGGTGGTCGTGCCAAGGAAAATAATATCCCCTGTAGAGCCATGCATATTGGTCATCCCGCTGCCGCGGAACTCCCAGAGATCGCAGAGTTTTTTGAGATAGTCAGTCGTATAAAAATGTCCGGAAGGCTGGTTGACCCGGAGCGTATGGAAATGGGCCACACCCGGAAACTTTTCCGGCTGGTCACAGTACCGGCCGATAACCCCACCGCCATAGCCAAAAACACCAACGATCCCGCCGTGTTTCCAATGCGTCGTGCAGTCATTGTATGACAGTTCCAGCACGCCCAGCAAATCCTCGATGTTATCCTGCGCCACCTGATACTCAATGTTTTTCTCATTCTTTGCCCTTGCGTCGGCTTCCTGCTTCATGTCCGATACAAAACTCGGCCACGGTCCGCTCTCAAGCTGATCCAGCAAGGGGGTTTCATGCTTTGCCATTGCTTACCTCCCTTTTTTAAAAATTACATCACCCTATTGGTCCTGTTTCAATGGTCGATTAACCAACCCACCTTTGTCTACAATTTATATCTGGAACCTATACGCAATAGGTATAATAATGTAGCAAAAGAGTGTTTTTATAAAATTTCATAGAAGTCTTGTCAATAAAAAAGGGATCAAAACAGGTTGAAAGTTGCGCCCTGTAATTAATCCGTCGCCCCTGTCGGCACCCGGTTTTTTTAACCGCTCATTTATCGCCCCGATGCGCATCGACCTCTTTTAATACCTCCGGCGCCACCTCATACCCCAACTCCCGAGCCCTATCACAGTGTTCAACGGCCTTTACGGGATTGCCTTTTTCCAAGTATGCAATCGCCAGATTATTGTGGGCGAGGGCAAAGTTGGGATCGATTTCAAGCGCCTTGAAATTGGTCTCGATACTCTCATCAATCCTTCCCTTGAACAGATAGGCGTTGGCCAGTGTGGCAAACCCCTGGATAAAATAAGGGTTGAATCTGACCGCCTTTGTTAATAGCTCGATCGCCTTGTCGTAATCCCCTTTTTGCATATGGATAAACGCGATGTTTCCATAGCCTTCGGCAAACCGGGGCCTTGCATCCACCGCCCGCTGGTTGTATGCCAGGCAGCCGTCGATATCGCCCCGCTGAAGACAGATCCCGCCCAGCTGCACAAAGGCTTCAGCCAGATGGGGGGAGCATTCAACGGCCTTTTTGAATTCTTCCTCCGCCTCTTCGGTATTCCGGACGCTGAGGAGTGCGGTCCCCAGATTGTAATGGGAGTTCCCACACTCCGGGTTTGATTTGACAGCAAGGCGCTGCTCCTGAATATATTCCTCGATTGTTTTTTCTTCCGACATGGTCCCTTCCTAAAAATTCTTTAAATCTAATAAGTTATCATAAAGCTATCAGGCACATAAATCTGCAGAATAAAAAGAGGCTGAGTTATTGTCAAGCAAAATCATCCTGCCCCCGGCTTTTTTTGACGCAGTAGATGCAGTGAAATTGGAAACCCCGGAGGGTTTCAAATTTTTTGATTTAAAAAATGATCCAATATCCTAAAAATAAAATAAAAATTAAATCTTCAAAAAATTGAAACGCTTAATTTAGGTTTAACCAGGATATGGGATGTGTTTTTACGCGGCCATCATTTTTGATTGACATGGTTTTCATAAATTTTTAAAAAATCATAAAATAACAATCTCGTAAAAAGTCGATTTTAGGATGGCAAAGTAAAAAGTTCAAGATCAAGGCGCGCAAAATCCCGAGGAATGCAGCGTAGTTAGCTGTACGTGAAATTCCGAGGGATACAGCGCAACACAGATATTGGACTTTTTACGAAACCATCATAAAATAACAATTTCGTAGGCGGAATAAACCGCTTTTTACGAAACCATCATAAAATTATATGAATCGGATTGAGCGCTAGCATATTTTCCATTTTCAGGAGGCATTATGAAAGCAGGATGCTTTACTGCACTAATCACCCCTTTCTCAGGGGACACCGTCGATTATAACGGACTTGACAGAATCGTCCGTTTTCAAATCGAAAACGGCATCACCGGTATTCTGGCGGTGGGCACAACCGGTGAGAGTCCGACCCTGTCTTGGGATGAGCATATCACTGTTATTGACGCCATTGCAGAAAAAACAAAAAACAAATGCGCTTGCATTGCCGGCACCGGCAGCAATAATACGGCGGAAACGTTATCCGCAACGGAACATGCCGTTAAGACGGGCGCTGATGCCGTGCTGCTTGTGGATCCTTATTACAACGGCCCCAGTTCGCTTGAAATCCGAAGAGAGTATGTTGAGCCTGTGGCCGCCGCGTTTCCGGACACACAAATTATCCCCTACGTCATACCCGGACGAACCGGTGCCCAGTTGATGCCCCAGGACCTGGCTATCCTTGCCGAAAAATACCCGAATATGAAATCCGTCAAAGAGGCGACCGCAAATCTCGACAATATGCGGCTTACGCGTAAATGCTGCGGCCCGGAGTTTATTATTCTCTCGGGCGATGACGGGATTACATATGATATGATGACAGATCCCCAAATCAAGGGGGTCGGGGTGATTTCCGTCATGTCAAACATTGCGCCAAAGGCCGTCACGGATATGGTAGCGCTCTTAAACCAGGGCAATACTGCGGATGCTGAAAAGTTAATGAAAGCCATGGAACCGCTTTTTAACCTGGTATCGGTAAAAACAACCGAACAGACCGCTTACGGCGAAGTCGTCTGCAAAGCCCGAAATCCGCTCCCGGCAAAAACCCTGATGCAGATTCTGGGCATGCCCGCCGGCCCCTGCCGAAGACCCCTGGGCAAACTCACAAAAACCGGCCTCGACAAGGTATTAGCAGCCGCGCGCAAAGTGCAATCCGAATCACCCGACATACTGAAACCCGCCGCCGATTTTTTCAACATCGACATTGATGAGCGGTTAAACAATGAGAAATACTGGGAGGAACTGTACTACAGGGCGTATTAGGATAAAACAATCGGCCGACCGGCACTCCGGTAAAACCGGACGCGCCGGAGGCAAGCCCCCCGGCCCGAACGCCCGGGGGAGATACTTCTTCTAAGTAACTTGAAAATATATATTAATATTCCAGAAGCTTAGTTCTCTGTCATTGCGAGGAGCGAAAGTGACTTAGCTCTCTGTCATTCCGAGGAGCGAAAGTAACGAGGAATCTTGATTGTTAAAGATTTCTCGCTGCCGCTCGAAATGACAAAATTGAGCGAAATAAATCGCTTTTTACGAAGCCATCACTCCCTAACCATGAATCTTCAAGCCTGGGACTGTGAATTCATCTTCTGACGCCGCGCTTCTACGGCGGCCTCATTCATCTGGAAATCCCCTTCCTTGAACAAAAGCCACTTCAGCCAACGGAACCCGAATTTCAACAACTCGATCTCATCCTCCCGGATTTTTTCCACCATCTGTTTATCAATGCTGTACAGATCCAAAAAAGAGCTTTCAAAAACAAACCGGCGGAATCTGTCGATATCGTAGCTGGCGGTAAAAAACATATTCTTGGTCTTTTCCGTCAACCGGATATTTGAAGGTATCGATCGCTTACGAACGATCAAATCCGTCCACTCGGCATTCATCTCGTCATAGACATCCACGCCCTGGTCTTTGCGCCATTCATCCACCGTCCATTCCCTGTCTTCTTCAAACCCCAGGCAATGGGGCTCGTTTACAAAAAAATAAAACCCTTGGCTCTGCTGCTCTTTGTTGCTCAAGGATCCGACGCCCAACGGATAATAGCGGCACGTGGTGGGTCGATCCGAATAAATGATGCATCCATCTTCGCGGACAAAGGGGCAGGATTCTCTTTCATCATCCAGCAGTTTTAACGTCACCACCGGCAAATCGGTCTTCTCGAGCATTTGGGGAACCGTGTAAACGGCTAAGAATTCATCGGACGTGATCTGCATCCGGTTTTTCAACCGGATGATATCATAGGGGGTCAAAGTAATATTAATCCCCCGACAGCAAGTGGTAAAACATGACAACCCCTCGTGACAGTCAAATTTGAATTTGCTGTTGTGCGTCAGCTGTACAGGGGGAATGTTCGCCTCATTCATTGGTCTTCTCCTTATTATAATTATAAATATTTTTTTGAAGATTCCTCGTCGTTTTCACTCCTCGATTTCAGAACGGCCTACTCAACCCCGTCGGGCATGGGGCCGACCGGCTCGCCGCCCAGAACATAGCCCCCGTCGAGCCGAAGCACACTGCCGGTCATATACGGGGCATCGACCAATATAAAGCGCATCGCCTTTATCACATCATCAATTTTTCCGGTGCGCCCGAGCAGCGTATGGTCTATAAGGGCCTTTTTCTGATCATCCGTTAAAAGCCCCCAACCCCGTGTTTTTTCGGCATGCCGGGTCTCAAACAGGCCGAGCATAATTTCGTTGACCCGCACATTGGGGGCCCCCATACGCGCCCATGTTTCCGTCAAAAGCGAAATCCCGCGGTTTGCCGCTGAATAGCCCTCATTGAATACGTAACCCGCCGGTCCGCTTCTGCCCACAATGCCGGCAATCGATGAAAAATTGATCACGCAGGCGTCGTCTGCCGCTTTCAGATAGGGCAATGCCGACTCAAACACCCATTGCTTGGCCCGCAGCGTGGTCTCGAGTTCGAGGTCCCACTGCGCCTCCCTATAAGGCCCATGCACGAGCGGCCATCCGCCCCGTTCGATATTATTGACAAGGATATCCAACCGCCCGAAGTGATCCGCTACCTGACGGACCGCCGGGCCGATCTTTTCCGTATCCCGGAGATTGACTGCCAACAGCAGATACGCCTGTCCGGTTTGGGCAAGCTCGGATTGCATCCGGGGCAACGCTTCCTGCCAATCATAATAGGTTGCAGCCACCCTCACCCCCTCCCGGGCCAGCGCAAGGGCCAACCCCTTGCCGATCCCCTTGATACTGCCAAGAACCAGCGCCACCTTGCCGTTGAGAATCATAGAAACCGCCCCCGATAGATTAGGGCCTTAATGGGCCCCGGAACCCCTCTCAGGCCTCCACCCTAGCATATACCCCAGCTTGCGGGCCATCTTGGGCATCCCGGATGCTTTCAGCCATCAACTTCATGGCAAACCGCAACAATTCCACATCGGATGCCTGCTTCAAGTCCGGAATTTCCAATGATGTCCCGGAAATATCTATCTGCCCGGCAACAAGAAGCTGCCGAAACCGGTCCACATCATAAAGGGCCACCTCGAAGAGTTCAGCCAGGCCCCGGGGCAATGGCCCCGGAATCAACTGATTCTTTAACGCGATAACCTCCATCATGGCATCATTCATTTCATTATACGGTGCAAGGCCCTGGTGTTCGATCCATTCCCGAACCGTTTGGCGCCTGCCGTTTTCAAAGCCGTTACAGTGCGGCTCATTGAGCAGCATGTACCGAACGGACAGCCCGCCTGTTTGTCTGGATCTGGACAACAGCCGCATCAGCGGATACATACGGCAGGATGAGGGGCGATTATCATAAACACTGCATCCCTCTGGGGTAACAAAGGGGCATGACAGGGTAATTCTATCCGCCGGATGCAGGGTCACCACCGGCAGGCCGGTCTGCGGCCCGAAATGCCTGCTGGTATAGCGCGCCAAAAAACGCGTTGAAGTGATACCAACGTCCTGTTTGAGCCGTATGATGTCATAGGGCATTAAAAATTGATTCAAATCCCGGCAACAGGCGTTAAAACAAGAAATTCCCGGGTAACAGGAAAACGCGAAAAAATCATCGAGTCCCAGTTCGGTCAATTCTTCAGAAGCCATAATAGGGTCCCCACAGTTTAGCCCCCCCTTTCGGGGCGCCAAAATCATATTGCCTTTCAATTCTCCGCATGATACATCGGCGAATATTGCTGCAGCATACAGAAAAATGTCTCGGTGCCATTGTTTTTCGTCGTATTTTTGCTTGCATAATATATTGGATATGTTAAAGTAATCATTTATTATAATAACTATGAGCGTAATTGTAAACGTTAAAAAAACGGATCAATCCAAAAATAGGAGGTGCGGGCATAGCTAGGAAAAAACAGGGCGGCGATACGGTCAGAACAAATAGGGAAATCAAGGAAAAGGAAGTGCGTGTCATTGATCCGGACGGCAATCAGTTGGGAATTATCCCGATACACACCGCGCTTTCATCCGCTGAAGAATTCGGGCTCGATCTTGTCGAAGTCTCGCCCAATGCGACGCCACCAGTCTGCAAAATTATGGACTATGGCCGCTTTAGGTACCAGCAGACCAAGAAACAGCAAGAGGCCAAAAAGAAACAGGCCCGGATTCAAGTCAAGGAAATCAAGGTCCGCCCCAAAACCGATTCACACGACCTGGAAGTCAAGCTGGGGCACATCCAGAAGTTTATTGAAAAGAAAAACAAAGTCAAGGTTACAGTCGTCTTTCGGGGACGCGAGATCACCTTGACAGACCGGGGAAAAGCGTTGCTCGAGCATATTGCCGAAGGAGCCAGTGAGTTTGCGGCGATAGAGCAGCCACCCAAGCTCGAGGGGCGAACCATGAATATGGTCTTGGGCCCGAAACAGTGATTTAACCCTTCCCCTGCCGGCTATTTATTTTATCAGATAGCGTCCCAACAAAAAATTGCCTGAAGGCTTGACTTTCAGAGAATGTCGCAGTATGCAGTTAAATTTGCCGTATCTGCATTTACGGACTGAAGACTTGGTAATGCCTTTCAGCCCTACTTTGGTGGCGGGGAAGGCATTTTTGTTTGACCCCGATGATGCGGGTTAAATGATAGATTTGAATAAGGAGGGGCGAAATGCCAAAAATAAAAACCAATCGGGCGGCGGCCAAGCGCTTTAAACGCACTGCTACCGGCAAATACCGGTTTAATAAATCCCATGCGAGTCATATTTTAACCAAAAAGAGCCGCAAAAGAAAACGGGAACTCCGGAAAGCCCAAATCATTGACAGGGCCGACATGAAAGAAGTCAGACGGCTACTGCCTCAGGGCTGAAATTTTTTTAAAGGAGAACGACAATGCGAGTAAAGAGAGGATTCAAAGCCAGGCAACGCAGAAAGCGGCTGCTGAAACTGGCGAAAGGATATCGGGGCGGCCGGAGCAAACTGTACCGAACAGCCGCCGATGCGGTGGATAAGGCCCTGATGTATGCCTATCGGGACCGTAAGGTCCGCAAACGCGAATTCAGACGGCTCTGGATCGCAAGGATAAACGCTGCCGCGAGGATGAATAATCTTTCTTACAGCAAACTGATGAATGGGCTGAAAAAAGCCAATATTGAACTTGACCGGAAAGTTCTGGCTGAATTGGCGGTAGCCGATCCGGAGGGTTTTTCCCAGATAGCGGCCAGGGCGGCAGGAAAATAGCCCCAAAACGGCAGCGCTGCGGTTGAGAAGAATTGCCGTGGGATGAAATTGGATAAAGATCTCGAAAAAATTAAAAATAAAGCCTTATCCGAGCTGGAAAAGGCTTCGACGGCTGAAGCGATAGACGCCATATCCATCCGTTATCTGGGCAGAAAAGGGGCTGTCACCCAATATTTACGCAATATTTCCTCACTTCCCGAACAAGAACGGCCGGCAGCCGGCAAAAGCGCCAATCAGGTCAAAAAAATACTGGAATCGGCGCTAAAAACTGCCAAGGAACGACTGGAAAACGGCCGGGGGGAATCGGAGTCAGCCGGCATTGATGTCACTCTGCCTGGAAGGCCGGCGCCGCGAGGCGCGCTTCATCCGATAACCCAGATAAACCGGCGGATATGTGATATATTCGTTCGGATGGGGTTTGATATCGCCGAAGGCCCGGAAGTCGAAAGCGATTACTACAATTTTGAGGCCTTGAACATCCCCCCGTACCACCCGGCACGGGACATGCAGGACACTTTCTACATTTCCGACAATATTGTCCTGCGAACCCATACGTCGCCGATTCAGGTCCGGATGATGGAGCAGTATGCCCCGCCGATCCGGGTTGTAGCGCCCGGCAAGGTATACCGATGCGATTCGGATCTTACCCATACGCCCATGTTCCACCAGATCGAAGGCCTCTTGGTTGACGAAAAAGTCTCTTTCGGCGACCTCAAGGGGGTTTTAACCGAATTCGTCCACCAGGTTTTTGACGCTGAAACCAGCCTCCGCTTCCGTCCCAGTTTTTTTCCGTTTACCGAGCCGAGCGCGGAAGTCGACATCCTCTGCGTCATGTGCCGGGGGAAAGGGTGCAAGGTTTGTTCCCATACGGGCTGGCTCGAAGTTCTTGGATGCGGCATGGTCCATCCGAGCGTTTTTGAAAACGTCGGCTATGATACCCGCCGCTACACGGGATTCGCTTTCGGAATGGGAGTCGAACGCATTGCCATGCTCAAATACGGAATTAACGACCTCCGTTTATTCTTTGAAAGCGACGACCGTTTTTTAAGGCAGTTCTGACATGAAAATAAGTCTTAACTGGTTGAAAACATACATCCCATTCGATATCGATCCCGCCGATCTGGCGGAGCACCTGACGATGACCGGTCTTGAAGTAGAGGCGCTTTATGACCGCTTCCAATATCTTGATGATATCGTAATAGGCCGGGTGGCGGATATCCAGTCGCATCCTAAGGCCGACCAATTGAAAATATGCCGGGTTGATGTCGGTGAGGCGACTATTTCGGTTGTCTGCGGCGCTCCCAATGTCAAGGTAGACGAGAAATATCCCTGCGCTCTGCCCGGTGCCCGCCTACCCGAGGGCTTAACCGTCGAAAAGACAAAAATCCGGGGTGCGGATTCGGAGGGCATGCTCTGCAGCGAAGGGGAGCTGGATCTGGGCAGGGATCGCTCGGGTTTGATGAAACTTGATGGCGGGATCGTCGAAGGAACCCCGATTGCCCGGGCCCTTGGCCTCTCGGATATCGTATTTGAAATCGGGCTGACCCCCAATCGACCGGATTGCCTAAGCTTTATCGGTGTCGCCCGCGAGGTCGCCGCAATTACCGAAAAACCGCTCATCCTTCCGGAAGTGCCGCAACTGGAAAACTCCGGACAAATTGATAAATTCACGTCCGTAACGATAAAGGATCCACAGCTTTGTCCCCGCTATACGGCCGGACTGCTGAGAGAAATCAAGGTTGCTCCCTCCCCCTTCTGGCTTCAGGATCGTCTGCGGTCAATCGGGCTCAAACCGATCAACAATATTGTCGATATCACCAATTTTGTCATGATGGAGACGGGACAGCCCCTTCACGCATTTGATTTTGACCGTCTGGCCGACCACCGGATTGTGGTTCAAACCGCCACCTCCGGCGATTTATTCACTACCCTGGACGGCAAAGAGCACAAGCTCACCGCGGATACGCTGATGATCTGTGATGCGGAAAAACCGGTCGCCGTTGCCGGTGTTATGGGCGGTGAAAACTCCGAAATATCCGATTCGACCTCCCGCGTATTGCTTGAAAGCGCCTGTTTCAACCCGGTGTCCATCCGGAAAACCGCCAAGCGCTTGGGCGCGAATTCGGATGCGTCCCACCGGTTTGAGCGCGGCGTCGACCCGGAGGGAACCGTTTATGCGCTGAAGCGGGCCGCCGGCTTGATGGCGGAGGTAAGCGGCGCCACGCTGATCAACGGACTCATCGACGAGCACCCGATACCTTCCGAACCGCAAGCCATCGAACTGAATGCGACAAAGGCCAACCACCATCTGGGCACAAACCTGAGCCCGGCCGAGATGCAGGGATTTCTCGAGTCGGTCGGATTTGCGGTAAGCCGCCTGGATGCGCAAGACCTGTCCGTCGTAGCCCCCACCTTCCGAGTGGATGTCAGCCGGCCCGAAGACCTGATGGAAGAAGTCGCCAGACTCTGGGGGTACAACAACATCCTCACCACTTTCCCGAAGACCTCGACCCAGAGCCGACTGCCCGAGAGGGCCCTATCGCTGAAAGAAACCATAAAGAATCAAATGGCCGGCTTCGGTTTTTCCGAGTGCATCAATTACAGCTTTACGGCAAAAGACGCATGCGATCGGCTCCGGTTGACGGCAGACGATGAGCGGCGGCGGATGTTAGACGTCCAAAACCCATTGTCTGAAGAACAGGCGGTGATGCGCACCTCGCTTGTCCCGGGTCTGCTTGAAGCCATGGGCAAAAATCTGGCCCATCAGGTTAAGCATCTGAAGCTCTTTGAACTGGGAAAAATTTTTCTGAGCCACGGCCAGGACCGGTTACCGGAAGAAGTAGAAATTCTGAGTGCGCTTTGGACCGGATTTCGCACGCCGGCTACCTGGCAAACCAAACCCGAGCCCTGTGACTTCTATGATCTAAAAGGGATTGCAGAAGCCCTTTTGGCAAGCCTCTACCTGAATAACAGCGAATTTCAGCCCCTGCCGCCAGAGGCGTGCCATTACCTGCGGCCCGGCCATAGCGCCCGGATACGAACCAAGGATACGGAAATCGGCCGTATCGGGGAGGTCCATCCCCAGGTGCTTCAAAGCTATGACCTGAAACAAACCGCCTTTATCTTGGAAATCCACTTTGACCGGCTGCTCCCATTGATACCCGAAGTGAAGGCCTTTTCCCCTCTCCCCAAATTTCCGGCGGTTTCCCGGGATATCACCTTAATCCTTGACAATTCGGTCCTGGCAGGTGATATAGAGGATAGCGTCCATGAGCTGGATGAACCTTTGCTGGAAAACGCCTACATTTTTGATCTCTACAGCGGTGACCCGATTCCTGAGGGGAAAAAGAGCATCTCGATCCGGCTAACTTACCGCTCATCCACTGAAACGCTTTCGGACCGGGCTGTCAACAGGATCCATGGAAATATTACGGACCACTTGATCAAGACGTTTAATGCCAGCCTGCCGGCCTGACAAGAGGGTGCGTACATGGCAGACATATCGCCGCCAAGCTGGGACATCCCCGACAAGCTCTATTTCCGGATCGGAGAAGTAACCACCATTACCGATCTGGCCGCGTATGTCCTGCGATTCTGGGAATCCGAATTTCCGGATATCAATCCCAAGCGTACCGAGTCCGGACAACGGCTTTACCGAAAATCCGACATCGAGGTCATCCTGTTGATCAAACACCTCCTCTACGACAAAAAATTCACCATTCAGGGGGCCAAGCAGTACCTGCGCGGCATCAATCGGGATGAAAAAAAACCGCCCGCCAACGACATGATCAGGGAAATCAAAAACGAACTCCTGGAGATCAAAAACCTGCTAAACGGCTGATCCCCTCCAATCACCTGCCGAGGCTTTACAGAAGCTTCCTATCACCTTAGTATTAATTAAAATTTGAACTTGACAAATATTTTTTTTAAAAGTATAAAAATACGATTAAGAATGCGGGCATAGCTCAGTTGGTAGAGTACAAGCTTCCCAAGCTTGGTGTCGCGAGTTCGAGTCTCGTTGCCCGCTCCACTGATGTATATACCCGCGAGGGTCTATATAAAAAATGAGCGGCCTTGGTAAAACGGGCAATTTGCCCGTTTTTTATTTTCTTGAAACAGGCTATGGGGAAAAAAAAACAGACGGCGAAAAAATCTCCCCCCGAAACCCCGTCCGGGCATTCGGGGGTTGAAGAAGAGCGTGAAATCGTATCCCGGGTCTGGGTGCTGGCCGATCCGTTATGTGCCGCGGAGGGCGCGGAGCTGATCCATATTGAATACCAGCGGGAAGCCGGGGGGCGCATCCTTCGGGTTTATATCGAGAAACCGGGAGGCGTAAGCCTGGATGACTGCTCCAATATCAGTCAGCAGCTCAGCGACCTCCTCGATATCAAGCTGGAAACCGAGGCCTCCTATACTTTGGAGGTTTCATCGCCGGGGCCGCAGCGGCCATTGTCCCGTGCATCGGATTTCGAGCGGTTTCGCGGGCATAAGGCAAAAATCCGGGTATCCAGGCCAATCAATGGGCAAAAAAATTTCACCGGCGCACTCGCGGGATATTCCGATAAAACGGTCTGGCTGAAAATCGGAGACGAGACCCTGGGCATTGCCCACTCGCAAATAATCAAGGCACGGCTTGTGAATTATATTTAGTGCCCGAACGAAAACACGGTTTTCGTTCGGGCACGATTTAAAAGCGGCAAATAGCCTTTAGGTTTTGGCTATTATCCCTACGGCAAATCCTAGGGGCATTTTCAAGGCTATACATAACGGAGATAGCACATATGCTAATCACAGACATGAAACGGGTTATCGAGCAGGTCAGCCGGGACAAGGGCATTGAGTTCAATGTCCTGGTAAAAACCCTGGAGGAGGCCCTACGTTCTGCCGCCAAAAAAAAATTCGGCAACAAAATCGATATTGAAATCCAGTATAATGAAGAAACCGGCGAACTTGAAGTCTTCCAGTTCAAGGAAGTGGCCAATGAGGTCACCGATCCGGATTTTCAGATTGAACTGGAAGAGGCTCGAAAATTGGACCCGGAATGTGAAATCGGCGATGATCTCGGGACAAAGATGGACACCACGACCTTTGGCCGAATTGCCGCCCAATCGGCCAAACAGGTGATCATCCAGAAGCTGAAAATGGCTGAACGCAATGCCGTATTCAACAATTTTATCGACCGGGAGGGCGAAAATATCAACGGCATCGTTCAGCGTATATCCCGCAATGAAATTATTGTCAACTTGGGGCAGGCAGAAGCCGTACTGCCGAAACGCGAACAGATCCCCGGCGAGGCTTACCGGCGCGGCGACCGGATCCGCGCCTATATACTCAAGGTACATGAGGAAAACCGGGGGCCGCAAATTGTGTTGTCCAGAACACACCCGAATTTTTTGATCAACCTCTTCAAAACCGAAGTCCCTGAGATCAGTGAGGGAATCGTCAATATCATCTCAGCCGCCCGGGATGCCGGCAGTCGTGGCAAAATTGCGGTCAGCACGAATGATCCGGATATCGACCCGGTGGGCGCCTGCGTTGGCATAAAAGGCAACCGGGTACAAAGCGTGGTCCAGGAACTGAAAGGCGAAAAGATCGATATTATCCCCTGGCACGTGGATCCGGCAAAGTTTGTCTGCAATGCTCTTGCGCCCGCTGACATCTCGCGGGTCATTATCGATGAGACCAACCATGCCATGGAGGTGGTCGTACCCGATGATGCGCTTTCAATCGCCATTGGCAGACAGGGACAAAATGTTCGCCTGGCCTCCAAATTGACCGGCTGGCAACTTGATGTAAAAAGTGAAACCCGATACGATGAGTCACTGCAGGAAGGGTATGCGTCCCTCTTGAGCTTGCCGGATATGACCGAGGCGCTGGCGGATTTGATTGTGGAAAACGGATTTTTCTCGGCCGAGGATCTGGCCAAAGCGACGGTGGAAGAGATTGCGGCGGCCGGACAAATTTCTGAAGAGGCCGCTCAAAGCCTGATCAACGATGCTGAACGAATAATTGCTGCGCCGCATGCGCCTGAAAAACCGAGCGATACAGCGGAGGAATAATCAGTCGTATGGGGATATGTAAGTATAGAAACTAGGGGGATGGATGGCAAAACTAAGAGTTTATGAACTCGCCAGAGAGCTTAATATGACCAACAAGGTCCTCGTGGCCAAATTGCAGGATATGGATATGGATGTCAAGAATCACATGTCCACAATTGACGAGGAAACTGTATCTAAAGTTAAATCAGAACTTTATGGTGAAAACAGGAAAGATGAGGTCTACGAAGCCAAGCGGGTCAAGCCGAATGTGATTCGAAGACGGCGAAAGCGTGCCTCCGAACCGGAGCCGGAAGAATCGTCAGGGCCGGAAGCCCCTGCAGAAAAAGCGCCATCCGCGCAAGAGCAGCCAGAGGCGGCCGCCCCGGCTGAGAACGAACCTACGGAAACGAGCGAAGCGACTAAAGCAGCGAAACCAGATGAAACAGCCGAAGCAGCTCCGGCTGAGACCGAAGCGCCGCAGGCGGTTGAGCAAACGGCAGCCGAGGAAGCCCGAAGGGCGGAAACCGAGGAGACCGCTAAAAATTCGGAAGCGCCCGCTGAGGTGACACCCGAGCCAGAAATACCGGGAGAAACCGAACAGCCCCGGGAAAAACCCGAAACAAAAAAGAAACCGGCCAAGGCCAAGAAAAAACGCAAGAAGGAATCGCCGGCCAAGATTATTCAAATGCCGGAAACGCCTTCAGAGCCCGAAGCATCAGAAGAAATCCCGGCTGAAGAAGAGGCGCCGGAAAAACCGGAGGCGCCGGAAAAAGCACCGGAAGAAGAAAAACGGGAGCGTATAGAACCAACCCCGTCCGAAACTGAGGAAGAAGCGGCCGGCAAGAAAAAAGGCAAGCGAAAGAAACCCGCTGAAGGGGAAAAAGGTCGTGAGGCCGGGAAGACAAAAACCGCCCTGCGGCGCAAGGAAGTGGTTGAAGGCGAGGCGCTTTACGACAAGAGCTTCGGCCGGGGTAAAAAAAGCCGTAAAAAAGGCAAACAGCCGACGCCCAAACCGGCAGCGGAGCAAAAACCGCAAATTACAACGCCAAAAGCGATTAAACGCCGCATCAAAGTAGACGACACCATTGTTATAGCGGATCTGGCCAAACGAATGGGAATCAAGGCCAATGAATTGATTAAAACCCTTATGGGTATGGGAATGATGGTGACCGTCAATCAGACCATTGATTTTGAAACGGCCAACCTGGTTGCCGCAGAATTCAATTTTGAAGTAGAGCGGGCGGCTTTCGAAGAAGAGGCCATTCTGAAGACCGAAACGGATGATCCCTCCCAGATGGCCCCCCGTCCCCCGGTGGTCACCATCATGGGCCATGTCGATCACGGCAAGACCTCGCTTCTGGATGTCATCCGACGCACCAAGGTAACTGAAGGTGAATCCGGCGGCATTACCCAGCATATCGGGGCGTATTATGTGGAACTGGATAACGGCGAGATCGTTTTTCTGGATACACCGGGTCATGAGGCGTTTACCTCCATGCGGGCGCGGGGCGCTCAGGTGACGGACCTTGTGGTCCTGGTGGTGGCAGCCGATGACGGGGTCATGCCCCAGACCATCGAAGCCATTGACCACTCCCGGGCGGCGGGGGTGCCGATCATCGTGGCGGTCAACAAGATTGATAAGAACAACGCGGAGCCCGACCGGATCAAACGCGAAATCGCGGAAAAAAATCTCGTGCCGGAAGATTGGGGGGGCGATACGATTTTTGTGAATGTGTCGGCCAAACAGCAAATCGGAATTGACGAGCTGCTGGAAATGATCCTCCTGCAATCTGAAGTGCTCGAGCTAAAAGCCAATCCCAACAAGCTGGCCAAGGGCCACGTGATTGAATCCAAACTCGATACCGGACGGGGGCCCGTGGCCACCCTTTTGGTTCAGGAAGGCAGTCTTAAGACCGGCGATCCGGTGGTCTGTGGAATGTATTACGGTAAAATCCGCGCCATGTATAACGACCGGGCACAGCAGGTACAATCGGCCAGCCCCTCCTATCCGGTCGAAATCGTCGGCCTGTCCGGTGTTCCCATGGCGGGGGATGAGTTTATCACCCTCTCGGCGGAAAAAGATGCGAAGCAGGTCAGCGAGCACCGGCTGCATAAACAACGCTCAAAGGATCTGGCCCGTTCCAGCCGCGTGAGCCTGGATAAGCTCTATGAAAAAATGATGGAAGGCGAGGTCAAAGACCTGAACCTTATCATCAAGGCGGATGTCCAGGGCTCAATTGAAGCCCTGAAGGACTCCCTCACCAAACTCTCCACCGACGAAGTCAAGATCAGCGTCATCCATTCCGCCGCAGGGCCTATTCGTGAATCCGACGTTTCCCTGGCGGCCGTTTCAAATGCCATTATTCTGGGCTTTAATGTTCGGCCAAGCGCCAAGGTGATCAAGATGGCGGAAGAGGAAAACGTGGATATCCGCTACTATGATGTCATTTATAATGCCATCAAAGACATCAAGGATGCCATGGTCGGCCTGATGGAGTCGAAGTTTGAGGAAAAGGTGCTCGGTCGGGCAGAGGTCCGGGAGGTCTTCCATGTGCCGAGCGTGGGGACGATCGCCGGCTGCTATGTCACGAACGGCAAAATTCAGCGGGGCCTCAACGTACGCCTGATTCGGGAAGGCATCGTCACATTTGACGGCAAAATCGGGACATTGAAACGGTTCAAGGATGACGTCAAGGAAGTGGTGCAAAATTATGAATGCGGCATCCGGATTGAAAACTACAATGACATCAAAGTCGGCGATATTCTTGAGACCTATTATCTCGAAGAGATAAAACCCGAAATTGCATAAAACGGGGATTATCCGGACGCATTGGACTTCCGTTTGAGATCCTTTTCAAAATCGGATATAATAAAAATTAGCTAGACCTGTAACCGACACCAGTTCCGGGTTAGCGCTAAATTGCGGATCCGTTGGTCCGACAGGCGTTGAGGATTATCTAATGGTCATCGGCTCGGGCGTGATTACCCTGAGGCTTCATAATTGCCGGTCCCTTAAAGAAAAACGGGGCATTATCAAGTCTATGATTCAACGGGTTCGGAACGGTTTTAATGCATCAATTGCTGAGGTGCGCCTCAATGATTCGCTCACCCGGGCGGAAATAGGCTTTGCCATGGTTGGAAACGACCGGCGAATGATCAACTCAAAAATGGATAAACTCATTGCCTTTACAGAGAATCTGTATTTGGCGGAGCTTATCGACACTAAAATAGAAATAATCAACATATGAAACCATTTAACAGAGCAGAACGCGTCAGTGGATTGATCCAGGAGGCCATCTCCGATCTATTGCAGAAATCAATCAAAGACCCGCGGCTACAGGCGGTCAGCATCACCGGGGTGGATATGACCCGGGATTTGAAATTGGCCCGCATTTATTTTATCACCTCCTCCGCGGAAAAGACCAGCCGGGAAGAAGCTGCCGCCGGATTCAAAAAAGCGCATGGATTTATAAAATATACCCTTGCACAAGAGCTGAATCTAAGGTATATGCCTGAGTTTCAGTTTTTTTACGATGAGTCCATTGAATATGGATTTCATATGGATAAAGTCATTGCGCGATTAAAAAATGAGCATTCAACAAATAATCAATCAACTGATAAAAAGTGAGAAGATTCTGCTTGCATCCCATATTCATCCGGATGGTGATGCCATCGGAGCGCTGCTCAGCATGGGGCTGGCGCTGGAGGGCATATCAAAAGATGTGGTTTTATACAATGAGAGCCCGATCCCGGCGGTATATCAATTTCTGCCGTCCATCCACAGGATCAAGAAGTCGCTCGGCCATGTGGCCGATTATGATACGGCCATTATTCTGGACTGTTCAGATCTGGGCCGGATCGGTGATGCTGCGGCCGCGGTGAGTGAAATTCCGGTACTGATGAATATTGATCATCACCTGACGAATACCCGCTTCGGCAACTTCCAGTACATTGACCCAAAAGCCTCCTCGACAGCGGAGTTGGTATACCGGCTGGTTCGGCAGTTAGACATTCCGATTAATACGGGAATGGCGTATGCGATATATACGGGTATTATGGCGGATACCGGCTCTTTCCGGTTCTCCAATACCACCCCGGCGGCATTTGAAATCTCTTATGAAATGGTCAATTGCGGGGCGGACCCCTATAAGGTAGCCCATCATGTGTATGAAACCATTTCATTGAACCGAATAAAACTATTGAATATGCTCTTTGATACCATAGAGCTCTCGGAAAATGGCAGACTTTCGGTGATGACGCTGACCCAGAAGATGCTGGATGCAGCGGGCACCCATATCGAAGATGTCAACGGGCTGATCAATTATGCCAAACGGATCGAAAATGTCCGCCTTGCGGCGTTGATTTTTGAACGCAAAAACGGGACCGACCAAAAGCGGGGGAAACGATTCCACGTCAGTCTGCGTTCTGATGGCACTGTGGATGCATCCGCGATCGCCTCGTCTTTTGGCGGCGGGGGGCATCAGTACGCGGCCGGTTTTGATATCCGATCCTCGCTGGCGGAAGTGAAGGCATCGATTTTTGAGCTCTCGGATCGCCTTTGAATATCGGGTGAAAATAGAGCCTTTTGACAAAGCGGCTATATCATGCGCCAGTTACCCAGCGGAATTCTGCCGATTGATAAACCTGAGCGAATAACATCTGCCACCGTCGTCAACCGGATCAAAAAATCGCCGGAAGTCAAAAAAGCCGGTCATACCGGTACCCTTGACCCTTTTGCGACCGGTGTTATATTATGTTTGGTTAATCAGGCCACCCGGCTCTCCCGGTTTTTTCTCAGCGGGTGGAAAACGTATGATGCCGTCATGGTTTTGGGAACCGAAACCGACACCCAGGATGGAACCGGGACGGTGATCAAAAAATATGCCGTGCCGAAAATCGACAATCGGCTCATCCAGGAGACGATGGCTCGGTTTCAGGGCGAGATCAGCCAGATTCCCCCGGCGTATTCCGCTTTAAAGCATAATGGCAAACCATTGTACGCATACGCCAGAGACGGTGCCCCCGTTCACAAATCGGCCCGTCGGGTCGAGATCGACCGGATTGACATACAACGTATCGATTTACCCGAAATCCGGTTTCGGGTATGCTGCTCATCCGGTACGTATATTCGGACCCTTTGTGCGGATATCGGCAGCGAACTGGATTACGGCGGCCACCTGAAAGATTTGCGGCGGATTGAGAGCAGCGGATTTCGGATCGAGGAGACCGAACCGCTTAAAAAGCTTGAACAACTGGCGGCCGAAGGCCGGCTTTCGGAAAAAATCGTCCCCATGGCCCCTGCCCTTCGCGGCATGGCTGCCTATACGGCGGATAAGGCTTTGACTGAACGGATAAAATATGGGAAAATGATCTATCAACATGAGGTTGACGGCATACCTGAAAACGATTACATCAAGGTTATAGATTCAGATGCGAACCTGCTGGCCGTCCTCTCCCGTCCGAAAGACGGGGACCGTTTGGACTATTGTTGTGTGTTCCATCACGGTTGATGGCTTCGTAAAAAGTCCAATATCTGTGTTGCGCTGCATTCCTCGGAATTTTGCGCGCCTTGATCTCGAACTTTTTTCTTTGCCATCCCAAAATCGACTTTTTACGAGATTGTCACGGTTGAAGCATAAAAAAATTTTTTTCAAGGAGGCATATAGTGACTACCCCAGAAGCCAGAAAACAGGATACGATCGAGAAATTTAAGCTGCATAACAGTGATACCGGTTCTCCGGAGGTCCAGATTGCCTTGCTAACCGATCGGATCAGCCATTTAACCGAACATTTGAAAATTCATAAAAAAGACCATCATTCACGAAGAGGGTTGCTCCTGATGGTCGGTAAACGTCGACGCCTGTTAAACTATGTGAAGAATAAGGATGTACAGCGCTATCGGGGTATTATCAAGGAGCTTGGGCTCAGACGGTAAGTCAATCCGAAAAATCCCGCATAAAACCCCCTTCCCCTGCGCCACCGGGAATGGATCGGTGGCGTATTACCTTTTCTCAGGAGATAACTATGGAAATATCATTTAAAACCCAAATCGGGGGGGAAACCTTTAGCATTCAGACCGGCAAGGTGGCCAAACAGGCATCCGGATCGGTCTGGGTCCAATATGGCGAGACCATCGTCCTGGTCACCGTGGTCTCCACGGGAGAAGAACGACCGGACGTTGATTTTCTCCCATTGTCTGTTGAATACCAGGAAAAAATATACGCCGCCGGCCGGATTCCCGGAAATTACTTCCGCCGGGAAATCGGACGGCCCAGTGAAAAGGAGACGCTGACGGCCAGGCTTACGGATCGCCCATTGCGACCGCTGTTTCCAAAGGATTACTTCTTTGAAACCCAGGTCATCGCGACGGTGCTGTCCATGGATAAAGTCAATGATCCCGACATCCTGGCATTAAACGGGGCCTCCGCGGCGCTCGAGATCTCGGATATTCCGTTTGACGGTCCCATCGCCATGGTCCGGGTCGGCCGCATCGATGGAGAATTTATCGCCAACCCCTCCATAGAGCAGAGCAAAATATCGGATATCGATGTGATCGTCGCGGGTTCCAAGACCGGCGTCATCATGGTTGAGGGCGGCGGCGACATGGTCAGCGAGGCTGAAATGATCGAGGCCATCTATTACGGCCATAAGAACCTTCAGCCCATCATCGAACTTCAGGAAAAACTAAAAGAAAGCGTCGGCGTTGAAAAGCGCGAGTTGGCAGCTGCCGCACCGGATACGGCGCTTGCGGAAAAAATTCAGGAAGCGGCTGGCCCGAAAATCGCCGAAGCCCTAACCATCAGCGAAAAAATCGATCGGAAAAAGACGCTTTCCAATATTAAAGCGCAAACCTTTGAAAACCTGGGCGAAGCCTATGCGGACCGAAAAAAGGAGGTGTACCGCATATTAAATGACATGGAGCACGACATTGGCCGGGATATGATCCTGAACAAAGGCCGGCGGATAGACAACCGACAGTTTGACGAAATCCGGCCGATTGCCTGTGAAGCCGGGATTCTACCCCGGGTGCACGGCAGCGGCTTGTTCACGCGCGGCGAAACCCAGGTGCTTGCTTCCATGACACTCGGCTCGGGCCAGGATGAACAAAGGGTGGAAACCTTGAGCGGGGAGGAGACCAAACCGTTTATGCTCCACTACAATTTTCCCCCTTACTGCGTGGGCGAGGTCAAACGGCCGGGCGGCCCCAGCCGGCGGGATATCGGACACGGCGCACTTGCCAAGCGGGCCATCGAAAAGGTGCTGCCGCCAAAAGAGGATTTTGAGTATACGATTCGGATTGTTTCCGAGGTGCTTGAATCCAACGGCTCATCTTCCATGGGAACGGTTTGCGCCTCTTCGCTTGCGCTCATGGACGGCGGCGTACCCATCAAAGCGCCGGTCTCCGGCATTGCCATGGGACTTGTCGCTGAGGATGACAAAATTGTGGTGCTCTCGGACATCCTGGGCGATGAGGACCACACCGGGGACATGGACTTCAAGGTCGCCGGCACCGAAGACGGGATCACGGCGGTCCAGATGGATATTAAAATCAACGAACTGTCCCGCGATATCCTTGAAAAGGCCCTCAATCAGGCCAGGGCCGGACGGCTTCATATCCTGGAGAAAATGCGGGAAACCATCAATGCGCCGCGAAAAGAGCTTTCCCCCTATGCACCGATCGTATACAGCGTGCAGATCAGCCCGGAACGGATCGGGGATATCATCGGGCCTGGCGGCAAGATGATCCGTTCCATCCAGAGCGACACGGATACACAGATTGAAATCGATGATTCCGGCATTGTCAAAATCGCCGCCCTCAAAAAGGACGATGCGGACAAGGCAATGCAGATTGTCAAGGGAATCGGAATGGAGCCGGTGGTCGGAGAAATCTATGAAGGCTCTGTGGTAAAGATCACCGATTTCGGCGCATTTGTCCAAATTAAGCCCAAAACCGAAGGGCTGGTGCACATCTCGGAGATTGCCCCGTACCGGATCAAAAAGGTTACCGATGAAATCCAGCAAGGGGATACGATAAAGGTCAAAGTGATCGACATTACCCCGGAAGGCCGAATCAAACTCAGCCGCAAGGCCCTGATGACATCGGATAAGAAGTCCGAGGCCGGCAATCAAGAGAAACGATCCAAACCCGAATAATAGATATATAAGCCGCCGCTATGCCCGTCGCTCTAGACATTCCGTGCCAACGGCTCCGACCGGAGCAGGATGCGGATATCCCGATTCCCCGGTATATGACGCCCTACTCCGCCGGCATGGATCTCTGTGCGGCGGTATCGGAACCGGCGACGCTGGCGCCGGGGGAAATCGCCCTGATCCCCACCGGATTCGCCGTGGCCCTGCCGGCCGGCCATGAGGCCCAGATACGCCCCAGAAGCGGCTTGGCGGTCAAATACGGCATCAGCCTTATCAACTCCCCCGGTACCATCGATGCGGACTATCGGGGAGAGGTCAAAGTCGCCCTGATCAACCATGGCAAAACCGATTTTACCATTAATCGGGGCGACCGCATCGCACAGATGGTCGTTCACCAGGTATGTCAGGCCCGCATTACCCTGGTGGATACGCTTGACGGCTCAAGCCGCGATACCGGCGGATTCGGTCATACAGGGGTTTAAATGGCCGCCCCAACCGATCATCCTTTAGCCGCCATCCCCCCTCCGAGGCCAAACGGCGTTTCCATATGCATGCTGGGCAGCGGCAGCAAGGGAAACGCGATTTATATATCCTCCGGTGCGACCCAAATTCTGATTGATGCCGGCTTCTCCGGCACCGAGATCGAACGCCGGTTCAAGGCCCGCGGCCTAGCGCCCGATCAGCTGGACGCCATTGTCGTCTCCCACGAGCATCATGATCATTTAAACGGCGTCGGCGTACTCGCCAGAAGATACGATCTGCCGGTCTATATGTCGGCCAAGACCCAAGCCGAGGCGGGCCCCAGGATGGGCCGCATCAAAACCATCGCACATTTTGCCTGCGGAACAGATTTTTCCGTAAACGATGTGACCATCCATCCTTTTTCCACCTCCCACGACGCCTGTGATCCGGCCGGCTTCACTTTCCGCATAGACGGCCGGAAAATCGGCATCGCCACCGATCTGGGCATGGCCACGCAGCTGGTAAAAACCCATCTGAACGACTGCTCGTGCCTGGTTCTCGAGGCCAATCACGACACCCGCATGCTGGAGGAGGGGCCCTACCCCTGGCCGATCAAACAGCGGATCAAGGGCCGAACCGGACATCTTTCCAATGAAGCCTCAAAAGCGCTGTTGATGGACATCCTGCACAACGATTTGGCCCACGTGATCCTTGCGCATATCAGCGAAACGAATAATAGCCCGGATAAGGCGTTGAGCACGGTTGGCGAGCGGTTGGATAAAAACGCACCGAAGCTGACGATGGCGCTGCAGCATACGCCGTCTCCATTGATTTGTCTATAGATGGCGAATTTCCGGGTCCACAATCCCGCAAAGCCCGCCGAGGCCGCAAAGAGATAGTTCAAAGCGCTTCGCGCGCTGTTGGCTTTTGCGGGAGCTGCTTAACCCACAAGGATAGGGAGGGATCGCATGCTTTCGCTTTTCACCGATCAAATCCGCGTCGAATTGAAAACAGGGATTGACATCGTGGATATCAGCGATAGAATCAATCGCCTTATTGGCCGTGCCGGCATTGAAAGCGGCAGCGTCCATGCAACGGTCATCGGCTCCACCGGCTCGGTTACAACCATAGAATATGAACGCGGCGTGATCGAAGATCTCAAGCGGGCCATCAACCGGATAGCGCCCCCGGATATACCCTATGAGCATGAAAAGGCTTGGCATGACGGAAACGGCCACAGTCATGTCCAGGCGGCCATGATCGGCCCCTCTATTGTGCTTCAGATAAGGGACGCCCGGTTGCAGATCGGCACCTGGCAACAGGTAGTGATAATCAATCACGACAACCGGCCCAGAGAGCGAAAGATCGATATTTCAATAATCGGGGAAAAATCAGAATGAACAAGGCATGTTGGCCATGCGGCGTCGGCTGATGAAATACTTGCGCGCCGCCATTCAGTTTATTACCATCCTGCCGGCGGGTAAAACCGCCGCCTATCATCCGCGGGAGATGATCGCCTATTTCCCGGTGGTCGGCCTGATTCTGGGGTTGGTTTTAGCCGTATCCGACGCCCTGTTCCTCCAATTGTGGCCCGGGGGGGTTGTTCCGGCGGTTTTGGATGTCGTCCTCCTGGTTATTCTCACCGGCGCCCTTCACCTGGACGGGCTGGCCGACAGCGCCGACGGGCTCCTCGGCCATCGTGACCAGAAGACCGTCCTTTCCATCATGAAGGACAGCCGGATCGGTGTAATGGGCATGGTCGCCGTGTTTTGCGCGCTGGCCGTCAAATTTGCCGGAATTGCCGCCATGCCCTTGCATGCTTCATTCCAACGGCTCCTGATTCTTCTGCTGGTCCCCGGCCTTGCCAGGTCTTCCATGATATTCGGCATCCATCTTCTCCCCTATGGGCGTCCGGGCGGCGGCACCGGCTTTGATCTGTTTGAAGCCCCTATTCATTTTAAGGATTTCTGGGGTCTCGGGATCTGTCTGTTGCTCTGCCTTTTCCTCGGCTGGCGGGGCCTTTGGATAATCCTGGTTTTCTTCGGCCTTGTATTCGGAATTGTTTTTTATTATCGCCGACGAATGGGCTGTATCACCGGTGATATGCTGGGGGCCATGACGGAAGCCACGGAATCGCTCATGTTTCTGTTAGCTTGCATCGGCGGGATGGGGTCGCCATGATCATCGGCCACGGGGGAAACGTTTACGAGCTGGCCCGCAGCTTGGCGTGCGAACCGAAAGATATTATCGATATGAGCAGCAACATGAATCCGATGGGCCCGCCCCCCGGTCTAATGCAATACCTGGGCGCCCACCTGGACGCCATTTTTGCGCTGCCGGAAGCGGATGCGAAGCAGATGAAAAGCGCGGCTGCAGAATGGCACGGGATTTCCCCTGATCGACTGCTTGCCGGAAACGGAACGACACAATTCATCTATACCCTGCCCCGAATCTTAAAAACAAAGCGGGCCCTGATACTGGCCCCGACCTATTCGGACTATGCAGACGCCTGCCGGATGCAGGCAGCGGCCTGTGATTATATCTATACCTCGGCAGACGCGGACTTCGCACCGGATATAGACGCCCTTGGCCAAAAAATTGAGGGTGTCGACACGGTTTTCATCTGCAACCCGAACAACCCGACCGGCCGCCTTATTCCAGCCGCCGACCTGGCCCCCCTATGCCGAAGGTATCCGGAAACCGTGTTTATAGTTGATGAATCCTACCTGCCGTTTGTCTTAAACGGGGATAAAGACAGCTTGATCCATATGGATCTGGAAAATGTCTTTATCCTTTCGTCCATGTCCAAAATTTTCCGAATTCCCGGGCTGCGGGTCGGTTTCATAATCGGGGGCAAGGGGGTGATTCAAAGACTGGCCGCCTATTGCATGCCGTGGAGCGTTAACAGCCTGGCCCAAGAGGCCATCTGCTATCTGCTGACGCAACCGGCCGCCACAAACCGATTTATCGAATCCACGCAGGCGTTCGTTGACGTGGAGAAACGCCGCTTTACCGAATACTTTCGGGACACCCCGCAAATCCGCTTCTTTCCTTCTGAAACCGATTTCCTGCTGGCTGAGCTCAAAGATATGACCGCTGAAAGGGTTTGGACGGAAATGGCCCGCCATCGCCTTCTTATCCGGGACTGTAGTAATTTCAACGGCCTTTCAGACAAATTTATCCGGATTTCGTTGAAAAGCGCGGTGGAAAACGAAAAGGCGGCCGAGCTCCTGAGACGAGTCCTCTAGAGGGTGATAAATTCGGGAGACGCTTTCCTAAGGCATGCCTTCAAGCGCCGACTTGACCGTATTGACTGCATTCGGCATTTGAAGTCGATCCATATTGATGATCAGATCATAATGCAGCGGATCGGAAATATCCGCATAAAAATATTTCCTTGAAAAAGAGCGCCGGTCCGCATCGGTTTTTAGGACCAATTTATGGGCTTCATCATAAGACATGGATAGTCTCTTTGATATGTTCTGGACCCGGCGGTCCAGGGGAGCAATGACCCGGATCCGCAGATTGGCATCCGCCGGCAGGGCGAAATTGGCCCCCCGCCCCACGATGACAGCGCGGCCATGTCTGCCAATAGCCCCGATCACCTTCATAAGGTGCCGAAGAAACTGGTCCGGCCATAAGTGCCGTTCATTAATCGCGGCTGCTATCGTTTCTTCAACCATATTAAGCCCCTTTTCATCCAGCGTGCCTAGCAGCCGATCACTGATTTTGGCACTTTTGGCTATTTCCTGGATGACCTCCCGATCGAAAAAATTAAACCCCAGCTCTTGGGCCAACCGTTCACCCAGCTGTGTGCCTTCACTACCGCATTGCCGTGATAGGGTTATTACCGAGACGCCAGGCGCTTGCTCTTTCTTTTGGGACTTAAGTCGCTGCCACTGTTGGACTTGATCTTCAACTATTTGTTCGATGGATCTTGTTCTTGTTGCCTTCATGTCCCCCCCCTTTTTTTTCCATAATGGCTGTTTATTGGGTTGGTAAATAACCCCCCTCAACGCATCCAGCGGCAGTCTCGCAATAGCAATCACGTAAAAACAGAATCCATGTTACGGGCACTTTCTGCTTCTTCTAGTTCAAATATAGGCTAATCATAGGATGCTGTCAACTTGCGCACAGGCTCTTGAATAAAAATATGGAAAGGTTTGGCGGCTTTGCAGGGGGTTGCAACCCCCATTTTATATCATCGCAGCGAAAGCCGGAATCCGGTTAATCCAATAGTTTCTGGATGCCGGAGCAAGTCCGGAATGACGAAGGTCCACTTTTTACAGGCGCATCAATTTTATCTTGAAATCCTAAAATAACCAAGTATAATTCCGCCGCCTGATAACGACAAAAAATATAGACGCCTATTATCCACATGAGAAATACCCAAACCCGCACAGGTATTATCGATAGGGATGAAACTCTCACCTACTGCCGTTCATTGCATGCGGTAACGACCACGGACGGCATGAATCTGGTGATGATCCGAAAAACCCCGATCGACAGAAAACCGATTGCCCCGGTAATGCTGGTCCATGGACTCGGGCAAAATCGATATACCTGGACATTGACCCGGCGTAGTTTTGAAAATTATCTGATTGCCAATGGATTTGAAACCTTTAATATTGAACTCCGCGGCCACGGGTTAAGCCGGGCCAACGGCAGTGCCTACCCTGCCGTATTCGAAAGCTACCTGTTCTATGACATGCCCGCCTTTTTCAAGGCCATCGGCAGGTTGACAGGCGGCCAAAAGCTTTATTACATCGGCCACAGTTTAGGGGGTTCAATCGCCTATTGCATCGGCTCCCGCTTTAGGGATCAGCTGGCGGGCATTATTTCCATCGGGGGGCCGTATTCAATGGCCAAAGGCAACCGACTGCTCAAAACTATCGCCCATACGGGCGTCACCCTGGGTAGATGGTATCCATTTCGGCGCCTCCAGCCCGAAGTATTCTACATTGATTACATCGGGGTTCTTGCCTCATTGGGCCTGGGCGTACTGGATCATAACTGGTACCGGTTGCCCCTTCAAATCTGGCACCCCGGCAGCATCGAACGTGACATCCTCCACGAAAGAATAACAAAAGGGTTTGACCGGACCAGCTTTAACGTAATCAAATTCTTCTTTAAGTGGGGGACACGGAAAAAATTTATCAGTAGTGACGGGTGTATCGATTTTGAAAAAAATATCGCCCAACTGACTTCGCCCATCCTTTTTATTAACGGCGACCGTGATTACGCGGTTCCGGTGGCCTCGGTAAGCGAAGCATACGAAAAAGCGGCGACCAAAGACAAAATATTCAAAACCTTTGGCGGGGAACAGGCCGGTATGCATTGGGGCCATATCGATCTGATCATTGGCAGGCACGCACCGGCGATTACCTGGCCATATGTACTCGCCTGGATGAAAAAGCGCCTTTCCTGAGAAATAATATCCCGTTCGACCCGATATAAACGGCATGCGGTTTAAAATTTGACCCCACCGGCAATCTACTCTGGCAGGCAAAAAAATTATCCCGCCCTGTTATGGATAATCTCGCCCTTCTCGCCGCTGTAAGACAAATACCGACAAAAAAATCAGATCGACTCGGATACACATTTTTTTCAGTTTAATTAATAATTCACTATTACGTAAAATTTAATGGATTCGTGATATTTTTTTGACGAACCCATTGTCAAATTTATTTAATCGTTTTTGTGAAGGGAGGATATAATCATGGCGCACGCATCACAAAGAAACGCCACAAGAAGCCAGGCATGGCCGGACACAAAAGCTTATATCAAATTCACGCTCCCCAATGGCAATAACACCCAGAAAAGCTTCAAGCTCTCTGGCAGCGTAACCGATATCGGCTCTTGCGGAATGTTTTTACAGACCGTCAATTTCATCCCGGTATCGACAAACCTGGACATCACGATTTGCTTTGATTCAGATGCCAACCCGCCAAATCTAAAGATAGACGCTCAGGGACAGGTCGTGCGCTCATGCGAAGAGGGGGTTGGCATCCGTTTTATATCCATTAATTTGGAACGATTCCGAAAGTGTGTGATAGAGAAGATTAACCAAGCGAATTAGAAGATATAAAAAAATCGTTTTTTGATGGCTTCGTAAAAAGCGATTTATTGCGCTGGCGCCCCATTTTTGTAGAAAGTAACTCTGAAAAGCGTCCGCATTGTCATTTCGAGCGGTAGCGAGAAATCTTTAACAATCAAGATTCCTCGTCACTTTCGTTTCTCGGAATGACAGCAGCGGAAGCTTCTAAGATAATATT